>Ga0302271_10000833_pt1 | contig 30300 bp, 24 predicted proteins | sample III_Bog_N1_1_FD_198767 | JGI IMG/M metagenome (GOLD analysis project Ga0302271, IMG submission 198767) | Peat permafrost microbial communities from Stordalen Mire near Abisko, Sweden - III_Bog_N1_1 | ecosystem: Environmental > Terrestrial > Soil > Wetlands > Peat | place: Sweden: Abisko... | reverse complement strand
TATGACAGCCGGAGATTACTATTTCAATCTATATACCCCGGCTATCAAATTGGATGCTGATGGGGTTTATCAGTTAAGCTTCAAATATACTAACTCAAGCTATAAGAGTGTCTCTTTGCATTTAACAAAAGGAATGTCTCCCAAAGCTAACGCACAAACTGAATTTGCTCAAATATCTAATCAAAACTTTTTCAAGTTCACTTCTAAAGATCAGATGTTTATTACAGGTGATGCAGGGAAGTATTATTTAGGTGTGAATGTTAAATCGAATACACTTTTCGATTGTATAAATTTTGCTGTAGATAGTATCTGCGTAAGAAAAATCACTTCGTCAAAATCACCAATAGGCGTAGATGATTTAAAAATAACATCGGATCAAACAGGAAATTTATCTTCATTATTTCAATTCAAAGCTCCTACTTATGATTATGCAGGAAGAGAACTGACGAGTATCTCTAAAATAGATATTTTTAGAGTAAATAGCACTATACCATTGAAAACATTCAACAATCCAACTCCGGGAGAAGCCATTACATGGACCGATTCGGAAGCGTTATATGGTAATAATGCATATATGATTCTGGCAAGTAATGAATTCGGACCAGGTAAACCTGTTAATGACTCTGTATTTGTGGGAAAAGACATACCAGACATAATTACAAATTTATCGATTAAAGCTGACTTGGCAAACCAAAAGCCTACATTAACATGGAATGCACCGACTAAAGGTGCTAATGGTGGAGTTTTGGACACTAACACGTTATCGTATAGTATCTATGAATACAACGTTACTTCAAAAGTATACTCATTGATTGCATCAAATATTAAAGCGTCTACTTATACTATTGATCTTAGCTCAAAAGTGGAACAGGATATATTTTACTATGGCGTTGTACCTGTAACAAATGAAGGACGCGGAGAAATTGTCCTTTCTTATATCACTTTAGGTCCATTGTACCAGTTACCATTCAAAGAATCGTTTGCGAATGGGACATCTTCAACTCAACGTTGGGTAACTAATTCAGATCAGACTTATGCATCCTGGACTCCATCGGAAACAATTAATGGAATCATTCCTCAAGATAGAGATGGTGGTATGGCTACGTATTTCAATCAAGGCTATTATACAGTGGTAAATGGAGACTTAACTTCACCAAAAATTGCATTATCAGGAGATAGTATAATACTTCGTTTCTGGTTGTATCAGGGTATTGCAGCTAATTACTCTACAATTCCATTTGTCAGCGTATCTGTTTCGACTGACAGTGGTGATTTTATTACTGCAATGGACTCCGTCTTCACTAATGAAGGAACTGAAGCTGGTTGGGTAGAACATACTATTAATATAACTAATCTGGTTCATATAAAAGATGCAAGCTTTTTACAGTTCAGATTCAATTCAAGATCAGAGGGAAGTACTGATATTGTCTACATTGACAATATCTCTTTAGTGTCAAAACTAAATACCGGTGTTGAATCGAATGTGTTTAGATCAGCATCTGTTATAGGTGTAAAAAATGGAATCATTATAAAAGGGGCGGATCGAAAGACAGTTAATATTTACAATGTAAATGGTCAAACAATTGCCTCATTTAAGGCAAATGAAAATCAGTTCAAGGTTCTGTCACAAGGGGTTTATATTGTAAAAATTGGAAACGAAGTATTTAAGGCTTTTGTAAAATAATTTTTTTGATTATTCTCAATAGATTACAAGAGTGGCTCAGAACAGATGATTTTGAGCCACTTTTTTATATTCTTTAATAATATATTTGAATACCTGATGATCGAGGGCGAGATTAATATTACTATTGATTGCAATAAACGCAATGGTGATGCATTATGCGGATGGCTTGAATGGTTATATTACTAATAACACAGGTAGGCAAACGATGAGGTAATTGAAACTTACAAAAAGCAATAGAATATTGAACGAACATTTCGTATGTCATTAACAGTTTTCGAATACGTCCGATATCTCACAGATTAAAAAGCTGAATTGAAGCACATACTTGTATTTCATTCACGGTAGATTCTGTTTCCAAGAAGCTAAAAATACTCTTAAAGCAAGCAAAACCGATTTTGTCGATTAAAAGATCGGTTGAATTAACTCGCAATATGTATCAAATGTAAAAGATTATTTACAAAGCACGAAGATTAATTTTTTCACAATACGGAGGTTTAATTTAAAAAATAGAGAGCTTATAATTACAGCTTATAAAATTAGGTAAGATATTTTGAATAATAAAAGTTCAATTTTATTATTTAGATTGGGATTAATTACCTGTATTTACTCTTGAGCCAATGATCGTTAGATAATCAATGCTTAATAATGTTGTCAATACCACATCATTAATCAATACCAGTTACTTAAATTAAAGTGCATTGGAAGATAAATTAGTGTAAACTCATGTTTTACAGCACATATTCTTTAATAAATATTCCTTTTTTTTTGAACATCTATAATTAGTGATAATCAGCGAACAAGATAAACTTTCGCTCCTTAAAATGAATGATAAATGGGACAGATCATACACTTTTTTTCATTTTTGAATTTGTAAAGTCAAATAATTTTTGTAATTTTGACCCGAAATAGCGATCAGAAACCAGAAACCTGATCGTTACAACTAAAAAAACTGTCTCATGGTGTAATGGTAGCACTGTAGTTTCTGGATCTGCCTGTCAAGGTTCGAATCCTTGTGAGACAACACTTATTTAAAGTAATACGCCTGATTACTAACACGATAGTCAGGCGTATTTTAATTAATGGTAAGAATAATGGTAAGAATAGATTTTTTCAGTCTGTTTTAAGTGGTAAACTATCAATGTTTTGAACTTATCAAATTATAATATATCTTTGTATCACTTTCCTCCGGTATGCCGTTGGTTGGTTAAACACAATTTGCGGTCGGGGTGGTTCCTGACCGTTTTTTTTATTGCTTCTTTTTAAATTTACTTATCAATGTTCCATCAATCTCGTATACATCTCCAGACTTATTATCAAGTACTAATGCCCCAAAATTCATACTCGAAATAGAATATCTACAATTTTCCGACTGGGTTTTTATCGAACATGAATACGTATAAAAAACATATAGGAACGCAAATAGAACGAATACTATTGATATTTTGAATATGTTCAAGGATTCAATTTTTCTTTTTGTTGATTGCAGCACATGCTGTTCTGACTTTAAATTATTCATATCATGTAATTTATGTAAATAGTTCGTTGTGGTTCTGGCATTTGATTACTTCTCTACCAGGAATAGAAGTTTGTTTTGTATCATTTTCATTTCCTGTTCCGTTATCGGTAACTGGTTTGGTTCTGTTGCCGGGCTGAATGGGGCTAATATCTGTATCATCAATTCTCTTGCTCCTGACTGATCAGCCCCGTTCTTAATCGCTAGTGTTTCCCAGTTTAGAGCCTTCGTTATTTTGTCCTCTATCAGTTCCAATAGGTCACCCGGTTTTTCCGCTGCCCATTTCCGAAGTAGGTTCGGGGATTGTTCGGCGGCCATACAAAAAACCATATCTGCCCAGGGTGTTTGTATCGCTCTTATTTTCGGGTCCTCTGATAATTGAGTTATTATCTTCATCCGTTGCACCACTGTTAGTTCTTCCGTTTTCTCTTTCAGATACAATTCTTTCACTTCCGGGGTAATTTCCAGTTTGAGACTTATTCCCGGCTCTACTAGATACAATGTTTCCATACTTCTTTTATTAATTATTCATTCCATTCCTTTTAGATCTTGTTTAATAAGGCTAGTTTCTGCAATAGGATCAACGCCTACACGTTTGTCTTTTGATATTCCGACAATACTAGTTCTGTTACTGTTATGCTGAAACTCATTCCAGGCTGTGATAGGTGTAATTTTGCCATATGATAATTTTGTTGGTCAATGCTTGTCCTAATTGAGGCAAGGATTTCCTTGTAATACTCTTTGTTGCAAATTGTTAAATGCACATCAACATTTGTTATTGCTTTACATTAAAATCATATTTAGTTTCATTCCACAAAACATAAACAAAAAACGCATCGCATATAAGCATTAAAATTGAATGAAATAGAAATGTTTCAAATATTTGTGCAAATACAAATAAAATTAGCGTTGAAGTTATACATGATGATAAATATATCCTTGCTATTGTTTCTGAATGATTATAAAAATGTGTTTTAAGTATTCCTCCAAGCAGCATCACAAGAAAAAACGTTCCAATCAAAGAGCAATATGCTATTGATATATAGAATAAAATATCTTCTATTGGTGTTTTATGCTGAATCATCATTGCGCTTATACCTTCTGATATTAATAATATAGCACCTATTGTTGAAGCTGATTTTTGGTTGTATTTCATATTCTTTGAGTCATAACAATCCAGCAACTATTCTTAAACACCTAATATTTAATTTCGTATTTGACAAATGAATTGATTTTTATAATTATTCAGTATTTAAAATTACATTCTAAATAAATTACACATTTCGCGAAAAAACAAAATGCGTGGGTCATCACAATATCAGTGTAAGAGGTACGACCAAGCACCAACAACCCTAATAAGTAAAGCCCACGCAAACCGTGAGCGTTAAACTTATTATTCGAGGGTTGTATAAAAATTGGTCGTTTCCTTACACTCAAACAATAGCAAAACGCTATATAATATGTCTAAAATTTACAATAACTTACATTATCGTCCTGCAAATTTACTTCTTTATTTTGTTCTTCAATACCTTATAGATAACTATTTTTACATTTATATTTAATATGACGTACAATCAGATTTATGAATAATAATAGTCCCTTATCTTGCCATTCTTAAGGCAACTCTAGTTGTTTACATACAACTACATCCTGTTCATTCTGTATACTCCTTATCTTTTTTGATGTTTTTGTTAGCAATCTGGTAAGATATAACCTACCTATATGAGAATTCCATTTCATTTAAACGCACATTTCTCATTTTGAATCAACGCTCGGTAAATCTTTTGAGATTTCTGTAACACCAAAGAAATATAGTAACAGGTTTGTTAGTTAAAGAGGGGTTGAAAACTTTTCACAAAATCTAATTATTAGCTTTTACAAGACTATTCAATATCTTTTATATTGATTAATATTCAATATAATTAAATTTGCCATAATTAGATTTGTCCTTCATTGAAAATCCCCAGCTGTTTTTATATAATTTAATGCTTTCTTTTGGAACCTGAATATCTATATTATCATATTCGTTTGTGCCCAATGAACCAAAAATAATATTTTCTATTTTAGGGGGATTTATGGCTTCAACTCGAACACTTTTTAATGAATTACATCCTTCAAAAGCCCATTCACCAATATTTGTTATTTTAGCTGGGATTTTTATACTCATTAATGAAGTATTTCCTTCAAATGCAGATTCTTTAATACTTGTTACATTAATAGGAATTTCAATACTAGTCAAATTTTTACAGTCCATAAATGCAGAACGAGCTATACATTTGACAGATATTGGAATTGCATATGTTGTGCCTCTTTTTTTTGCCGGGTATTTAATTAATGTCGTCCTATTTTTGTTGAATAAGACTCCACCAATTGAACAGTAATTTAGATTTTCAGGTTCAACTTCAATGAAATCTAAATTAGAACACCTTTCAAAAGGAGCATTACCAAGAGATTCAACACTTTTCGGTATTTTTATATTTTTTAAATTATCACATGAGCTAAAAGCTCCATCTCCAATTGATGTCAAGCTATTTGGAAGAATAATTTCTTTTAAACCCGGACAATTACAAAAGGCGTTTTTATCAATAATTGATACGCTATTAGGTATTTTTATTTTTCTAATTATGGAGCCACAAAATGCATTTTCTCCTATGTAGTTTATACCACTTGGAATGGTGACACTAAGGACTGTTTTGTTAGCTAAAAAAGCAGAACTACCAATGGCAGTTATTCTCTCCCCATAAATTTTTGAAGGGATTATGACTTCAACGTCTTTACCAATATATCCAATAATTGTTTCACCAGTAACATTTACTTTAAAATCACTTGCAGGGCTAGCACAGCCGACACATAAGAAAGAGAGTGTAATGAAAAATATTGATCGATTTAAATTTTTGAAAATGGAATTTTTAGTTTGATTCATAGCATTGTTTTTTATGGTTTTGGTTAGTTAGGAATTTTATTTTTTAACTTGCTTTTCGTGATAATGTTACAAATAGTACAATTTAAAACTCCCAATTGAAACATTTCTGTTGTAGTTTTTTGTATCTTAATTCATCTAAACATACATTTTTGAGAGTTTTAAATCACTTCCACCTTTAATCCAAGTTTTAATCTGTCTGATATCTCATCCAATTGTTGTTTTTTCTTGATTGTTGAAGAATGTGTCAAAATTAAAAATCCTCCGGAAAGTTCATGCTGATTATAAAAGTCATCACGTTTTTTTGAAATAAAATCAAGTCCCAAATGTTTTAAATCCAATCCTTCAACTTTTCGAACTCCCACTTTTTGAACTACATCTATCAAAGTTTCATATGCATAACGGTTATTGATTATTTTACCATCAGGGAAAGTGACCATAAGTCCTGTCCATGATGATTTAGGAGAAGAAACGTGGGTTTTATCTGTCTTCTTATCACGTTCTTTCAATTTGGGTGCAAGTGAATACTCTTTGGTTTCTAATTCATCAGTTATTACACGTTTGCGCGTTAGACGTACACTAAGTGACTCTTCGGGTACATAATCTACTACTAATATAATTGGACGTTGTATTTGGGCGATAATAGCTTCTATACTTTCAGATAAACGAGGAATAATTTCATTTTTAATCAATTCTTCTTCAAGGTTATCAACTGCTTTCAGCGTTTCTTCGTGTAATGGTAAACCTAATTCTTTCAGGTTAGCAATGGAATGATAGAGCTTTTCGAGGTTGGTCATAGTATTAGTCTAAAATTAGTGATTAGATATTTCGTTTAATCTTTCAAATTGGCAAAAGGTCTTTTTCCATATGTTTTTCTGAACTCACAGATTAGTGCTGATTCATATAATGCAGGTTCTTCTTCAGTTAATGATTTCCAACACACTATCAGTTCACCGGAATTTTTAAGTTGCCAGATGTAACGACCGCCCCAATGCCCTACTGCTTTACCTTCACCGAATCTCATGTATTGTTTTAATCGCGACTGTAATGTTGCGTTACTACTTGAACCACCGCCTTTACCAATATACACTATGTTGGCATTTTCTACCCAATTAGATTCAAGTTCAATGAGACTTACATTCGGATTTTTACCTTTAAAAAATCCTCCTGATCCTTGTTCAACCAGTGTGACCAAAAAATTATCGGGTATTACAATCAAATAAATACCTTTATGCACAGGAATAGAAGCTGCATTTATTTGTAGGGCATTTATGCTTTTGAATCCTTGAAAGCCACTTTCCTTTAGTTCTTCAATACTTATCATAATCTATTACTTTATTAATTGATTCACTAGTTTGATATGCCATTTCAAGCGTTCATACGAACCTAAGTCTAAAGCACGTTGCCCAGTAAGCATACTTGTAAAGAAAACTGGCGTACCCTGTAACGTATGATTGTTAATTATTCGTTGAGTTCCAATATGTTCGTCAAAAATAGTTTTAAATTGGAAATGGTCTCTTGCCAAAGTGTTATTTATTACAATGATTTGTGGATTTGCTAGTTCTATAATTTCTTTTGAAATCGCCAGTTGTTTCCTTAAAAATTCATGCCCAACACTATCGCATAATAATTGCTTTACAATTTTTTGATCAGTTTCACGTAAAAACAATAAATTAATATGCGACCAAGGTATATCAACATCTATTGAAATATCAATAAATTTTTTGAAATATTTGTGAGTTTCTCCGTGTGAGTTCTGATAAAAAATTCTCCCAATATTTCCACACATTGAAGGATTAATGCCAATAAATAACAGCCCATTAGTAAGTATTTCATCCTGAATAGCGTATCCTCTGCTAATGGCATCGATAGTGGAATACTTTATATTATCCCATGTCTCATCTATTTTTGACTTAAATAATGCTTCTGTGCTAAATTTCGACATTAAACCGTTTGAAATTGAATTTTATTTAATAATATTAAAAACTAAATTTAACATTTCTCCAAGATATATCGCTCAAACGATCGAATGTAACAATCACATTATTTCCTTTATAATTAAATGAATAAGGACTATTAGGAAGTGGTGACATTGATCCAAATAAAATGTTCACATATTGATGTAAATCTGCCAAATTAATTTGATTTGTCATAATATTTTTGGGTTAATTATTATCTCTAAAACTCATTTCCAACCCCATTTGCCTTACTTTTTCGAGCCAGTCATATATCATGGCTGAATTATAAAGTAAGTTACCATCTTTATCTTTGGCTTTTTCCAATGCTTTTGCAATGAGGGCATACTCATTCTCTAGATAGGTATTAAACACTCCCTGATCATCTGTATTTATAGAAACCATTAATTTAGGACAATCATCTTGTTTCTCTGGATTGTTAGTTAATCCAATATTAAAAAAATTTACTATAGGGTGTTTGTCGTATCTTTTAAATGTGCCGATTAATACATTGGAACTCGGATTACATTCAATGGCAATATTCTTTTTAGCAACTTCCATTTGCATTTCTTTTTGAATTGCTTTAACTGCTTTGATGTAATTGGGCGATACTTTAAATTCAATTATTTCTTCTCCTCTTTCTTTTACTTTGCTGTTAAATTGATATGTACATAAATAATCGAGCACCAATGTATTCTGACGAATAACTTGATTAGGATATTTTGCTCTCGTATATTTATCGTGAAGCGTAAAATTTAATCTTTCATCGCGATAGTTTCCGGTTATATATAAGTCAGGATGGTCACCTCGCAATGTCCATGCCTGATAATATAATATGGCATCATAGTGAAGTCCATTTCCGTTACGATCTTTTACTCCATGATAAATATCGTGAAAAATAACATCAAAATCATGTTCTATTGTTGATTTTATTCCCATAAACTGGGTTAATCCATATTTTACAATCCGTGACAAAAACCACGAATAATTATCTAATAGGTTTTGTTTAGGGAGCAATAAGTAATTGTGTTTGAATGTATAATAATCTTCCACGTCAATTCCCAATGCCAATGCATGACCGATACGATCACCTTCGCCGAGTTCAAGAAACTTAATGGCTTCATCGATTGCTCGTAATCCATCAACAATATCCAGAAAATCCTCTCCTGCATGGTAAGTAGCATGTATGCGTGGCATGGGTGGAATTTTCAAATACTCTTTGACATCATCGTGATACCTTGCAGGCTGGTGATGTTGCAAAAGTCTGAATTCGGTGGCAAAAACCTCAGGTCTGGCATACAATTCATTTGATGCTGCGTCAATTCCATATATACGGGCTGCTTCTTTATTTGAAACTTCACGGAGTTTGATAATCTCAAGAGTCTGTGTTTTTACCTCATCCCGTAATCTCCAGTGACGAGGCTTTACATCCCGTAACAATTCTATTCGTTCCTTTTTTTCTTTTTGTTTGATATAATGGATTGTATAGAAATGATCCGACAATTTTTGTTCTTCGATGTCGAGAAACCGATCTATTGGATCTGAATGTTTTTCATAAATAGTTTTATCAATTCTGCTGATATCTTTTATTTGCTTTTGAGTTATTCGGGTTTCAAATGAATCAATTTTTTGGTGCTTCTGAGAGGTTCGTACTGCCATTGAGGCCATAGCTTTCATATAGAAAGGATAAGGTCTTAAAAAAGTATCTTTTCTGTCCTGATATTTACTGAAATTAGCAAAACCTGTTTTATTATTTACCTGTAATAGTTCTTCTCTGAACTTCGACTTGCACAGCAGATAGATATAAAACAAACCTTTATATGGATTTAGGATATCATCTTCATGCGTATATCTCAGTCGGTTAAACATAGTGTACAGAAACCAGCGTTCACCACTCAAAAGCACTGTGCCATTATCGTAGGTGATCAATGTGTTTTTGGCAACAGCATAATCAGGTGTATAGCCATCGTATTTAAGTCCATATTCAAACTTCAGCAATTCAATTTCCTTCTGTATTGCGGGAATTCGGGCAGCCAATAATACACCCTCGTGCTTATTGGATTTCCCTTTGAGCAACTCTTTTAGTGTAAAATCAGTAAAAGGAGAACGACCTTGTTTAAGTAAGTACATAAAATGAGCTCTAATAATGGCCGCTTTCAACACCAGAAAATACAGATGATATTCGTCCACATCATTAATTTGCTCTGTGCTTTCAAGCAACCCATCTTTCAACATATCTTTGAATCGTTTTTTCTGATTCGTAATGTTGTTCATCAGTACTATCCACGATAAATCGCAATATGGAGCAGAGCCCCACAAATGAAAATGATTTTCAGCTACACCTTTCGATAACATATGACGTAAACGAGTATTGTCCGAATCAATCACTGGACGCCAGTTGAATTGTGTTCGTTCACGCCCCAAATCCATATCCTGATAGGCCAAAAAATTACACGTAAATAAATCTTCACCCAGTCTGTGAGACAAATCTCTCCAACGGAGAATATGTTCATATTGTACTTTAGGTTGCCCTCTTTCGTCTATTAGAACATCATGGGCAAACTCATATAATAACTGGTACAAATAACTGTCCTGCCTGTTATCTTCCCATGACCATTTCATACAAATATATTGATACAGATTTTCTATCTCGTCGTATGAATAGTAAGGCAATACCCCAAATGCTTTGTGCATAAAATCCTCAATCGATATACAACCTTTTTTCAATATATCTGTACAGAAATAATTGTCAAGACGGTTGTCTGGACAAATATCTCGGAATAGAATTTCTATGGATGCACGAATATTATTCATTTGTACTAATACTTGTTACATATTCGATAATTCTTTTTATATCGTTTAAATCAACTTCTTCATCTTTTTTATACTTCCCTAAATAATAGGATGTTATATAACTCGTTAATTCATTATCATTTGAATTTCTACCTAAACCTTGAATTATGTTATTCTTCTTTCTTGACACATTCTCCGTCAAAGTTTTTTCTAAATAATTCAAGAGCTTCCTTTGTTGGTCAAAAATATTATTATAAATATCTTGAATAATCGCTAAATCTGCAAGTGATAAATTTTTATTTGTACTATTTGGTGAGTATATCATGTTAAGTATTTTACTCTTTTTAAAATTTTCTTGTACTGAAGGTATTTTTATTTTTGAGTAAATTTGTGAAAATAGATCTACTAATAAATCTGTATTTTCACCCTGGTCTTTATATGAATCTTTATCAATATCTTCTATTATATGCAGCCAATATTCTAAATTGTTATATGGTAAAGGGAAAAAGTTATTTTCATCTTTACAAACAAAAGAAAACCAGTTTAATGTAGGATATTTAAATCTATCTCCATGATTAAAAACATCTCTAAATACAATTTTATCACTTTGTCTATAATAAGTTGAAAATTGATATTTTATAAATATATTATTTTGTAATAATTCATTTTTGTATGGTAATCCATTATAATCTACAGAAAATTGTAACCGGTTTTGCTGATCTCTTGTATTTCTTATCAAATTCATTTTGTGATTTACAATTGTGCCGTTAACAATATTTTTTAATTCAGACAAAAGTATCTCCTTTTCTTTTTCAAAATCATTGTCTTGCTTTGATAATAAATTTCTATCAAAATTTAATTCATTCAATTTAATTGAATAGAAACAGTTTAATGAAAAAATTAATTTTTTTAAATCTTTATTATTGGTATATATTTTATTTAAAGTTTGAAAGAAATAAAGAAGATCTCCTAAAGATATATTTGAATGATAATTATTTCTATCAATAATATTGCTAAATTCGAGATCGTTTAAATCAATCTTATCTGATCCAATCCAATTGTTTTTGAAATTATCTTCTTTAGAGAATATCTCAATAATAGAAGTAATAAAATACTTATTCCAAGTTATCGTGGATAATGTTGAAGAGTCAAAAATCATTTTTACAAATGGAGTTAATAAGTTATCTTTAATCCAAGTATTTGTAAAATAATTATTAAACAACAGAATATTTTCTTTTTTATGCTTCCAATTTTGTTCTTTGATATCTTTATTTTTAGTTTTTTCGTCATCTGTTAATTCAATACCATTTTTTGAAATTATTAAGTCAATTATATGACTAAACGAACCAAATACTGATGATAAGGTTTGTAATTCTCTTAATGTTTCAGGCAAAAAAATATGATATTCTTCTTTCTTAGAAATAAAATATAAATCTGTGTGTTTAAATAAATAATTAAACAAACGTTCTTCAATAGTATTACCATAATCTTTATCAATAATCACATTCTCTCCTCTAGAAAGATAGAAATCAACATCATTTCTTTCAACTTTTATTTTTGGTATAAAAATTCGTCTTTCTATCGGTATTAATTTCAAGATATACCTTGCAGCAACATCCCTTGGAGATTCAGACATGGTAGAACGTGTAAACAACATTTGGAAATCTCTAATTACCTCCTGCGTTTTTACATCCCCGAACTGTTCCAAATTGATAGCCATTAAAACTAATACCTGAGGAATCATCAGATATTTACGTATTTGTTCGGCCATATCACCGGCTGATTTCACATTCAAATCAAAATCATCGATAGGGATAATTAATGTGCTCGATTCATTTGCATTTTTGGGATGGATAAATTTAAGGTATTTTGAAATAAGGTTTTGGATGTTTTTCTCCAATTTGGTAGCATCAGCTAAAGTAGCAAGAGTTTCTAATGCATCGCCTTCGTATTTTTTTGATTGATCAATGTTGCCGATAATTTTCAGACATTTGTATACCTCTTGAAATGCTTTTAATACATCTCTTTTCTCTGCATCATTGAATTGTTTGGATGTATCTTTAATAAGTTCTTGAAAATTTTCGAAAAGCTCAGCCAAAATAACTTCAATTATATTTTGATCTTTTTCAAACTTACTGGGGTCAATTGTATGTAAGGATTCAAAAGTGGTTTTAAAATTTAATTCGTCTTTGCGTTCATTATCTAAAAATATTTTCTTTGCATTACTCTCTACTAGATTGTTGGCAACCGTCAACATCGCTGAAGACTTACCAGTTCCTCGTTCTCCGGTAAATGCAATGATATTATTGTATTCCCTGAATTCCCTTGAAAAAATACGTAAATCTTTTTTTTCAAGAGATTTATTTGACCACACAACAATATTCTTTACTTGATCAAATGCTTGTTCATATACATCTTTGAAAAAAGATATTTTTATCTCTTCTGAGTTTTCAATTCTTAATCTGTATTCTTTATCCAGATCAATAGTTAGTGTTTTTAACATAGCAAGAAATTATATTTAAGTCGTTAATTATAATAATTAATTATATTTTTTTCATTTTCCATACTTTTCTCTCGGATAAGCATCTATCTACAATTCACTTTTTCCACTTCTCCAACAATTCTTTATCCTTACACAGGCATTTACCAGAACAAATTATAATATCTGTTTTACTCTCACTTTTTCAAAAAAGCATTACAAGCGCAATATGTTATCACAATAAGAAATACTCCAATAATAGAAAACAAAGTAATGATATCAGGTTTTATTCCGACTTTTATTATCTTACCATTTTGTACTTTAAATTTTGGATATTGATTTATCTTGTACTTTCCATCCAAAGCTGCAGATCCGTTCTTCCAAACATTATCACCTTTTTCATAATCAATATCATTATTTTGCTCAATTAGAATATTGTCTGATATTATCTCATATGCTTTCATAAAGGAAATACGGGTGATCAGATTGTCAAATACATACAACTTTTTATGTCCATTTTCTATCAAGTACTCCCCGTTTGGTATAGACTGATTATTTATACTTACTGAGCATCCTACTTCAATGAGAGATAAATTCTTGTGTTCTATAATAATAACTTCTTCATTATCTAACTTGTATTTTTTTAAATAGGTAATTGCTGCAATTTTATTATCAAGTACAATTATTTTTTGTGTACCGTCTTTTGTAATGTAAATGCCATCGGGTGCGTTTGAATCATCGATGGTAACTGTTGATCCGGAACCAATTGAATTGTTGATATTAGGCTTTATTTGTATATTTCTATCGTCGGCAAGTGGTGTGGCTTGAATGCCATATTTATCATAATAAAGCCTTCTCAAATACGCATAAGCATCTAAATCAGGTAAGTTGTTTTCGTTAGCCAATACAAAAAAATCATCTTTCTTACCATCCATTTTAAGAACTAAAATGGAGTCGTCAATGTATGTTTCGTTACAAAGTATTTTGTCAAATCCTCTGTCAATAAGTAAACTTTTAGCTTCCGGGAAATAATCCCATTTACCTTCTGTAACTTGACCATCTTTTGATAAAATAAGTTCTTTGTTCTTTTTAAAAATAAGTTTTTGAATGCCTAATTCTGAATCAATTAATGCCCATGGTTTATTGATGAGCATGGTCTGCTTATCTAAACTTTCACTAAACTGTTTTAAGTCCTTGACGATGTTTTGAAGGTAGATTTTCATAATGACTTAATTTTAATATTTAGTTTTAGTTATGCTGATTTTTGACTTCTCTTACCTATAAAGGTGATAATGCCAATTATACTAAATTGAATAACAACATTAATCATATAATTCCAGAACCATGTTTTTGTAGATATTTGAGGTACCAAACTACAAATCCAAAAAAATAATAAACCAAAGAATGAGATTATTATTCCACCTAAAATTCCTGTTGCAACTTTTTGGATAAGTGATATTTTATTGTCAATAAAGGGCATTAAAATCAAGATTAAAATACCTAACAAATAATATACTCCTCCAGAAGAAATGTGAAACCAAAAATTATTTTTGGTAGATAGTTCGAGTTTTTCAGGTATTTGTTGTTCACTCTTAGCTGTGTTTATATTTTCAATATTTTTATTGGTGTTATTGTTGTAGAATTTTAGATTTTGAATAAATGTTATAGTTTTTGAGAAAAACGTTTCTTTTTTAATAATTTCTGAACGTTGTTTTATAGCATAATCTTTTGTTTGAATATTTGTTGTCGTATCTTTTATAATGTTATTCAGACTTTGAATTTGTTCTATTTTTTTACCAGAATTATAATAGTAAGTAAATCCTAATGTATTATCAACAAGGACTACTGCTAAAATAATAAAAACAATTACAGCAGCTTTTGCTGAAATTACTCTTTCTTTATCCAATAAAAAATTAATAAACGAATCTAATGCATTCATGCTAATGTTTTTTATACTCTCCTTCCGGCTCAGTGGCCATCAATCTACCCACTTCTTCCACATCTCCAACTTTATTTTCCCTTCTACTGTTTAATCAACTATCAAAAAGAACTTAAATACTCTTTTGCTATAGAAAAGTTATGAATTACCCGTTATCCCATTAATAAACGTATCAACAAATCCTTTTATCTTAGCCAGTATCCTGTCCCCTGTTTTCTTTCGTTCCAATACTGTAGGCTTATCTCCATTGATTAAACCAAGGACTTCATCCCGTAACGGTTCACGTTCTGAATACAGGTAATCAGAAATAACCTTTTCTACCTTTTCGTCTGATAGGTTTTCATCGGAACATAGTTTTTTAAAAGCTGCCAACTGTTCTTCATTCCAGAAACGTTCAAATTCATCCGGTATATTGTCAGCATCTTCTATCTTAGGTAAGTTTTCTTTTATGAATCGTTCAATCAGTTCCCGCTTGCTTCGAAGGTGGGTTTCCCCGGCTATCATATCAATAATCTCCTTTTGCTTCTTCTCTTTATCCTTGCTGTCCTTGAGGTTTGCCAGTAAAATAAGTATGTAAGCGACATTGATTTCATCCCGGTGGATCAGTTCCAGTTCAAAGTCTACATCATCAAGAATAGAAACCTTTTCTTTTTGGTGATCGGTCTTTACCTTGTCGTATAGGTCAAGGTATTTACTCTTGTAGTCTTCAAACAACTGTTCGTTCATGGATAGGTCGTTAAAAGAAAAGTCAGCAAACGTGGTCAATACGTTTTTCAACCTCATCAGTTCCCTGAATGCTTTGATGTATTCCAGTTCTTCGTTTTCATCTTTCAGATCAGATACACTATTCACGGTCGGTGCTATTTTCAACAGATCAATAAAAGCCTGGCTGAATTTCTTCACATAATTTTCATAAGGCTGCATGATAATTATATCCTTAGCATCCTTATTGCTGAAAAGGGTTATTGCATCGTCTGTAGCTTTTTTCAGGTTGCGGAACACTATAATGTTCCCCTGGGACTTCTGTTCGTTTAGAATGCGGTTTGTGCGGGAATACGCCTGTATCAGTCCGTGATGTTTCAGGTTCTTGTCAACGTACATGGTATTCACCTTCTTTGCATCAAATCCTGTCAAGAACATATTCACTACGATAAGTATATCAACTCGATTCTTATCCTGGAAATCAATTCGTTCCCTGTCTTTTATTCGTTTGGATATGTCGTTGTAGTAATTGTAAAAGGATTCACTGTCTTTTGTTGAGTGATTAGTTCCATACATCCCGTTATAATCAGCAATAAACTCATCCAGTTTTTCACGGGTATGGACATTCAACCCATACAATGCCTTTGGATCTTCCACTACTGATAGTTCTTCAGGCAAGAATCCGGAAGCATCCTTATCATCTTCATTGGTTGCATAACTGAATATAGTCACAACGTTCAAATTGTGGCTTCCTGCGACCTTTTTAGTTTGAAACAGATCATAGTACTTAATTAGAGTTTCAATGCTGTTAACGCAAAATAAAGCAGTAAATTCACGGTTGTAGGTCTTGCGGTTATGGTTATCAATGATAAAGTCAGTAATTTTACTTAACCGCTTAGGCGAGTCCATCAATTCCTTCGTGTCTATGGCTTCAACTTCTATGTCGACATTTGTATTACTGTCTTTCCGTTTGTACCGCCCTACATACTCCACAGAGAATTTTAATACGTTTTCATCCCGGATGGCATCAGTAATTACGTATTTATGCAGGCAATCAGTGAATAACTCCTTGGTTGTTCGTTTACCCAAATCGTTCTTTACGGCATTTTCAGCAAAGATAGGGGTACCGGTGAATCCGAACAATTGGATGTTGGAAAAATAGGCTTTTATCCTGGAATGAGTATCACCAAACTGGCTTCTATGACATTCATCGAAAATGAAGACAATCCGTTCGTCTTTGAGCAGCTCCATTTTTGATTGATGGTATTTTTTGCTGATGGCCGTGTTCAGCTTTTGAATGGTGGTAACGATGAGCTTCGTATCATCTGCAAATTGTTTGACCAGTGCATTGGTATTATCCGTTCCGTCAATGCTGCCTTTGCTGAATGAATTGAATTCTTTGGTGGTCTGATAATCCAAATCTTTGCGGTCAACTACAAATACCACTTTCTTCACCTGGGACATGTTCATTAGTATCTGGGCTGCTTTGAACGAAGTCAATGTTTTTCCGCTGCCGGTAGTATGCCAGATATACCCGTTTTTAGTTGTATTCTTAACCCTTTCCACCAATGCTTCCACCGCAAAGTATTGATAGGGGCGAAGCACCATCAACACCTTGTATGCTTCACTCAACACAATGTATTTGCAGATCATTTTAGAAACGTGACAGGTGTCCAGGAATGAAAATGCAAATTTATCCAGTTGAGTTATTGTTTTGTTCTGTTCATCACTCCAGAAGAAGGTTTGTTTGAAGGACTGGTATTTATTGTTCGCGTAGTACTTTGTATTTACCCCATTACTGATAACAAAGATTTGAACGTATTGGAACAACCCAATGGATGCACCGAAAGAATGACGCTGGTAACGGTTGATTTGGTTGAATGCTTCTTTTAATTCAATCCCCCGTCTTTTAAGTTCGATTTGAATTAATGGCAAACCATTGATCAACAACGTTACATCATATCGGTTTTTATACTTCCCATTAATGGCTACTTGGGTTGTAACTTGAAACAGATTCTGGCACCAATTGTCATTACTGATAAACTCAAAATATAGGCTATCTCCGTTATCTCGACTAATATGCTGCTTTTCTCGTAAAGTTTTGGCTTTGTCAAATACAGAACCTTTACTAAGTATATTCAATACCCGGTCAAATTCTTTGGCTGTTAGTTGAATCCCATTGTGTTTTTCCAACTGGCTTTTCAGGTTGACCAGTAGGTCTTGTTCGTTTGCAATGGTAACGTAAGTATAACCCAGCAATTGAAGTTGAGATATCAGATTGTTTTCGAGAAGTTGTTCGGGTTGGGTTGTCATTATTTCACTCTTTTGATGTACTTCACTAATGCTTCAGTTTCAGAATCTAAGTATTCAATAATCTGCCTAACAGTGTCACTGACAAAGTCAATTCTAAACCCTTTGTCAAGATTTAAGCGTGAAATTGTTTCCGGATTTTTAAAATTTATTTTCACATCTTGGAAATCATCGAAAGGCTTAACATTAATCCACCATTTAGATGTAGGTGTATTCCCATCCAGGTCAGCATACCCAGTTTTAATCGGTGCGTGTGCATTAAAGACCCCTATTATTACACTTTGAAAATGCCCATCACCACTAAAACTCTCGACACCAAAATACAAGTGTGATTCCTTTGTGTTAATAGGTCTTATCCATATTTGAGAATTTGGATAACTTGTATTATTTCCAAGACATACAAAGTAACTATTTTCCAACTTCGTCTGAAGTGATTTAAAAACCTCTTTTCGAACCTTTTCTGCTAATTGTTGTCTTGCACGAGTATAGTTCGATGCAATAAAAGATGATGCTACTGAATTTTTTAGAATAAGATCAATAAGCTCTTGTTGTTCCTTCTTATCCATAGTGTTTGTGATTTTCTTTATTAGAATAATATATTGTCGAATAGTCTCTCTTAAGATAGGCACATCAAAACACTCCTTCATACATAACTGAAGCCAACCAACAATCTCTTTTTGATAAGAAAGTAAAAAAAAATCTTTTCCGGCAACTAAATCTCCTTTACTTTTTTTTGATGGTTCAGCACCATCCTTGGTAAGAAAGTAAACTGTATTTTTATCTTTGTTATGATTGCAATACCTTTCTATTTGTACATTCTGATCACCAGCGTTTATCTTGTTTTCAATTGAAATGCTGTTATAACTATCTGAAATATAAATATCAATACGACCACCAGTTTTTTTTATATCATTTCTTTGGCCAATATAATACTCGGTTTTGACTTTCGTATGTAAATCATCAATCGAATTATCATTTATAGTCTCTAGAAATAATTTAAGAAACAGATTTCCTTTTAAATGCGATCCATTGGGATTCAGTAGTTCAAATAGAAATGCCGAATGTGTTTCATTTTCTTTATTCTCCATTTTCAGAATAGAAAACACATTAAACTTTTCACCCTTTAATTGTTCTATTTTTTTCTTATGCTTAATTAATCCAGACACATTGTCCAGAAGACTTTCAATTGTTTTTATTTCCATACTAATAAAAATGTCTTGCATTATAACTATACGATATCTACTGCTTTCTAAATAATACCCAAATTGAAACTCCTAAAGCCAAAGCTGAAATTATAATTGGGAGCCACCAAAAACGTTGAGCCAAATTTCTTGCATCATCAACCTTCTTTTTTCTTTCAATCACTCTTTTCTTGTATTTTTCCCATGTTTCATAATATGCTATTAGTTCAACCCCTTTTGTAGTCAATCCAATCCCAAAAGCGTCATCCACAGACTCTATAGAATCAATCAGTTCAAGCTCTTTTAAATAATCGAGTTCAGTCCTTGAAACATTACTAATAAGGTAAAATGATCCAGTATCTAAAGGTGTTGCCTCCATTTTTATTTGAGTTAGTACGCCCTCTATTGAATTATCCCGTTCTTTGTAATAGTCGTATTTCATTAGCAAAACATTTTTTGTAACAACCCTTTCTTCCACCCTTCCATTTTCTCTATCTGTGCACCGCAATGATTGATTTTATCGTCAATAGCTGATAAGAAATTGGCTATTTGGGTTTGTTCGTCAAGGCGTGGTAAGTTTATTATAAATTTATTCACACTTTCTGCATTCAAATTTCCTTGTGTTCCAGTATTTATAAATTTAGATATGTTTTTCTGAAAATCAACAAGTGTATAGTACATAAATTCTAAATCAATATCGTCATTTAAAATTAAATTTAGAACAGCTTGAGATGTTGACATCGGTATTTTATTAATTGCAACAAAACCAACAGATGCATACATTGAATAGATAATAGAGTTTGCAGGAACTATCCAAGAGGCTGAATCCTTTAGACCTAAATATGATATGTGATTAGTTGTGTATTGTAAATATTTTCCTTGTTTAGTCATATCTCCGATTGATAGGAAAGGAATATCTCCATCATAATACTTTCTTTTTGTTGAAATTGGAGTGCCGCCACTTTTTGATGTTTTACAACAATCCCCTAACTTCTTTTTTTCCCATTCCTCATAAAACTCTCCATCTTCATTTTTAAACCGCAATTGTTGAGTAAATATCTTTTGAGTTACCCCTTTCATGTATTGCTCCAAAAGAACTTTTTTATTTTTCAGTTGAGTGAGTTTGTCATCTATTGTATTCAAAAAGTTTGAAATTTTTTGTTGTTCAGAATAACAGGGAATATGAAATTTAATATCCGAAAAATCTTTAAAATACAAGCGTAATCTATCACTTGTTAGCCCATAAGAATATGAAGTAAAAAGGTATAAACTTCTGTTTTTTTGAAATGATTGTAAGAAAAATTCAGAGCTAACATTTTCCTTAGGTTTTAGGACTATATAAGCTGGACTTACCATGCATGTTTGATTCGCTATTCCTATAGCACCCTGCCACATTCTCATCATATTATAAGCCAAATCATTTGATTCGACATACAAGTTATCCTCTGGCTTAGCATCGTTTTGCATTTTTCTATCCAAAGAATCCCTTCTAATTAAACCTCTGTTTTGTGTAACTGAAAAAATAGGTAGGTTTTCATTCCCTTTTTGCCTTCTATTTAGAAATAAATCACCCATTTTTTTCATTTCCCATTCATTTGTAAATTCAGGAAACCGTAATTTTGGTTGTGTATTTTGCTTATCCATTGATCAAAAAGGTGTTGAAATATTCAGTTCATTGCAATACCCGGCTATCTTTTTATCAGTTTCCTGAATAAGTTTATCCAGTTCTTTTATCTCATCTGCCAACTTTTGAATATCGATACTATTTTCAACTTCAAAAGTATCTACGTATCGTGGAATATTTAGGTTGTAATTGTTTTCAGCTAAAGTGTCTAATGTTACTCTTATGCTAAATTTATCGGTTTCGGTACGGTTACGAAAAGTATCAACAATTCTTTCAATGTCTTCATCCCGCAATAATTTTTGAGTCTTCACTTTATCATAGTACTGACTGGCATCAATGAACAAGACATCTTCAGGATTCTCCCGACATTTTTTGAAGACTAAAATACAAGTAGGGATGCCTGTGCCATAAAAGATATTAGAAGGTAAACCAATAACAGCATCCAGATAGTTTAGCTCTTCAATCAGATAACGTCTGATTTGTAGTTCTGTACCGCCACGAAACAATGCCCCGTGAGGCAATACAACTGCCATCGTGCCATTGTCAGCCAATTGATAAATCATGTGTTGTACAAAGGCAAAATCGGCTTTACTACTCGGTGCTAATTTTCCGTACTGACTGAAACGGTCATCAGTCATAAATAAAGGACTTGCGCTCCATTGAGCAGAAAATGGAGGATTAGCTACCACTGCTTCAAATCGCATATCCAGATGTTGTGGGTGTTCCAGTGTGTCTTCCTGCCGTATATCAAACTGCCGGTAATGAACTCCGTGCAGAATCATGTTCATTCGTGCAAGATTATATGTAGTACGGTTCATTTCCTGCCCGTAAAAATTGCTCACTTCCGATTCTTTCGATAAACGAAGCAATAACGAAGCTGAACCACATGTAGGATCATACGCCGATTTGAGCTTTGTTTTCCCTGTGGTAACAATCTTTGCAAGTATCTTACTTACTTCCTGTGGCGTGTAGAATTCGCCCGCCTTTTTCCCTGCACCACTCGCAAACTGCCCAATAAGGTATTCATAAGCATCACCCAGCACATCGGCTTTACTATCTTCCAGTTTGAAATCAATCTGGTCAAGGTGGTTCAGTACTTTTGAAATTAATTCATTTTTAGCTGATTCTGTCCGTCCTAGTTTAGTGCTTGTCAGATCGAGGTCTTCAAACAGGTTGTCAAAGTCATCTTCACTGTCTGTTCCCATTGTAGACTGCTCAATGTTGGTCAGTATCTTTGCAAGGTCTTCCAGGATAAAGTTGTTTTCTCCCTCCTTATCTGAGTTACCACGTTTAGCTACTTCACTAAACAGCTCAGATGGTTTCAGGAAATACCCCAGTTTCCCCAGTGCTTCTTCTCTTATAGCTTCGATGTACTCTTTGCCTTTTGTACTGTCTTCTTCTATATCAATATACTTAATGCCGTCCTGTTTTAAAATTGAATCGGCATAGTTATGCATTCTTTCAGACAAGTATTTATAGAAAATGAACCCCAGGATATAATCCCGAAATTCATCTGCATTCATTTTGCCCCGTAAGGTGTTGGCTATATTCCAAAGTTGTTGTTCAAGCTGTTTTTTCTGATCTTCTGACATGATTATTTTGTATGTGAATTGGGAAAGGGTGTATTTAAAAGATGACTGACAAAGATATGAAAAAAGTTAAAATAAATATGTTGAAATGAAAAGTAAATAGAAAAGCCGTAACAGAATTTTCTATTACGGCTTTTCTATTTTCAGTTCAAGACTTTACATCATATTGGTCGTTCTTTTGATTATTATCTTATCCATTACTAAACAATCATTGATTTGCAAAGAATTTAATACGTCATCACAGTTTGATACTTCCATCATAATAGAAACTTCTAACGTTCCTAATCCTACTCTAGGTAAGATATCTTCTAATTTTACCATGGTTCAATTTTTTATAAAATTATTATATTCAAATTTATTTATATTATTGAATGTGAACATTTTAATTTATTTTCATAATAAAATCATATTACTCTAATATGGTTTTATAAAAATGCAGTTTGATGAATCAATCACGCTGTTAGCATATTAACTTGAATTTGCATATTAAATCAAGTTTATTAATCTTGTTATCTTCTGTAATGTACGCTAGAAAGGCATTATCTCCCCTGAGCTATCTTTTATTGGCTCTTCAATATTTGTTATGCAAACCTTATTAAATTTCAAATCAGATTGGGTACAATTAACTTTCAACCAATTATTGTTATCATACATTGGCAATGAAGTTAGTTTAACATCTTCATTCTGATTAGAGAAATCAATATACCTTCCGTTTTCCTCATTCCATTTAAGCCAAACATGTTTATTATTTTCTCCTAAATGATTGAACTTTACTTTTAATACTTTTACTTTTACCATTTCATTTTCATAATCTCTATGTACTAAAAGACCATGTGGGGACATATCGTAAAACTCCCCACCACCTTTAATGTCATAAAAACTCGGTTCGTATCCTTTTACTTCTAATCCTGAAGGTTTACGAGGGTGTGCAACCAGGATAATAAGAATGTCATTCCTTCGTGCGAACTCATCAATCATCAGTAAATAATCATTCGTGTATTCGTTTATGTTCTTATTCAGTGAGCTTTTTAAACGAACCTTGTTGTAAGGATCAATAACTAAAACCTTTATTCCGTATTTAAAAATCAGTTGTTTTGTTTTTGCTAAAACTGATTCAAGATCATAGCTTTCTGTTAAGTCAATAAATTTAATATTCTTATCCATGTACTCGACAGCCTTTTTAAACCAATCAGTAACCAGATAATCTTTTTTATTAACCCACATTCCTGTTATCTTAGAAATTAATTTTCCAGCATGGATCGTATTTGGTTTATTCTCCGGTGAAGCATAAGCGATTTTCCAACCATAATTCCGATTATAACCCAGACACATCATGTCAACAAAATCAGATTTTCCCGATGATGGTATTCCTGTAACGGCTATGTATTGCCCGGTGTAGGTTGAAAAAACAGAATCAAAACTTTTAATTCCAATTTTAAACCCTGCTTTCATTCCATTGACTAAATACTCTTCAAATTCCGGTTGCCAATCACAAACAGAACTCACGCCCTCGATAGGTATCTCTTTTGCTTCTGTTATAGCCAATGTAAGACTATCACGTCCGTACTTGATAAAATACTCGTTTGCATCCTTACAGTCTTTAAAATCGACTATAAAGCACGCTTTACCTATAAACCGCCTTATCATCTCGTTTCGGGTGTTTATCCCGGCTTCGTCTGTATCAAGTGCTAAGTAAACTTTTTCTTTATTCTCAAAGTATTGAATGCAATTATCTAGGTATTCAAGGTTTGATGTGCCTATTGTTGACCCATTGGGAACGCTGACAACATTATGTAATCCAACTTCTACAAATGACAGACAGTCAATTTCGCCTTCAACTATGATAATATCCTTTGAAACATAGCAAGCATCTAAGTTGTAAAATATTCGTTCAGCATCTTTTACAAGTTTAAAGTTCTTAGCTCCATCCCTGTATTTGATATTGATTAATTCATTATTCCTAAAATAATTGAACTGGATCGTATTTTCGGGCTTCTTTGTCTGTGGCATCCACTCCTTACCTTCAGTGATTTTCATCATTCTAAGGGTAAATTGTGTTATTCCTCGACCTTCAAACCATTTAGTAACCTTGTCTGATAATTCAGTATTGTTTTTCCATTCCGGTTTGACGTATGGTTTTATATCTGTTTTCTTCTTGTAGGTATGTAATTGAAACCTTTCACCACAATGAGAGCAAATTCCTAATCCAGAGTCCCAATGTAAAGTCGCACATTTATCCAATTTCTTTTTACGACTTTCAGAACACAAAGGGCAAATACTACTTTTTGATTTTTCGTTTAATCCGTATTGATTAAATTTTTCTATTTGGAAACCGTTAATTTCAGTCATACTCTATAAATTTTACTTTGCCCGGATATGCTTCCAAAGCCTTCTGATAACTTGAATAAATTCCCTTAACTTGCTTGTTGTCCTGCTGCCGTGCTTCGTTGGTGTAAATACACATCCTATCACTCTCTGTAATGATTGGCTTAGTTGAATTTAATTCATCGTTCCAACAGCATCCGTTCAAATAGGTTAGTGGGTTTTTTCGGAATTTCAGATAAGGAGTTAAATCAATATAATTCGGTAAAGTATTTTTTATTTTGACTTTATCCTTTTCTGGTAGCTGATCAAATTTCGTTCTACATTTCTTTAAGTCGGTTTTTTTATTGTATAAATTCCAAAAATCATCAAATGAAAAAACGGATATTATATTTTTACTTTCATTTAATTTACTTTCCTTTATAGCATTGCCATCACATACAATTCGCAATGCGTTCGCATTATTTTCAACTGCGAACGCATCTCCTTGTTGTTTACCCCATCTGCAACTCGCTGAAATTTTGGCTTTTTTAGACTTCTCGTTCCTTTCATTTATACGACGCTCTACAGACAAACTTCCGAAAATATTATTGTCAGTTATAAATAATTCAAAATCATTAATTACACTTTTAATTATTTCAATATCTATACGAAGGTCATACGCAATACCTTCATAATCTAATCGCAATGAGTTCGCATTTTGATATAAGTCTTCAATAATAGACCAATAACAACCATATCCACACATTCCGTGTTTTCTTATTAATAACTTTATTTTTTCGTCAAATCTTGCGTTGTAATCATGTGAAAAGTAAAATGTCTCTTTCATAACGCATTGATTTTCTTCACAACAGCTTTCAAAGTCTTTGGAAAGTATCCATTAAATAAATATACGTTGTAACTATTCGCCCCTGGCACACGTCTGAATATTATTAGACTTCTTGTCTTATTTAGTGGATCGTAAACATCCCCTACTAAACCAGTACTCAATTTTGTGGTACGTAGTCCTGTCTTTAATACTTTAATATTGTTTCGGTGGCTGTCTGCTACAAATACGGCTCCCTGTGCTATTAAATAAGGTGCACGAGGCAATGATAGCCTAAAATAGCTAAATGGCAAATTAGCGCACGAATCGGGGATTAAATCGTATATGTCGGGATGGGTTGTATTCTGAACAAATAAACCTTTCTTTGGGGTTGGGGTCAAACACTTCTTTGCCATCTTATGCCCTCCGATATTTAAGGGTTTCGATGTCTTTCAAAGATGCGTACACGTTGGCACGTTGATACCTTACCCGGGTTCCGATGCGTTGGGCGGGTAATGTACCGTTTTTAGTCCATTCGTTCAATGTAGGCAAGGAAATACCCAAAATCTGGGCTGTTTCTTTTCGAGTGATCAACTCGGGAGGGGCGATTGGCGTAGGCAAATTTCCAATAATTCGCTCAACTTCACTTTTTACTGTAGTTCTAATACTGTCTTGCAACTGTTCAGGACTGATTCCGATAAGAATAATTTGTTGCTGAGGTAAAATAATTTCGCTTGGCATAAACATTGTTTTTAATTGTTTATGCAAAGATTCACTCATTTTACCCTGTCTTGATTTCCGCTACTTCCGAACGGAAATAATCGGAAATAGCGGAAATACTATTTTTTATCTATCCAGGATAAAAGGAATTTATATTCAGATTCATTTACACTATATTTTGCTGATTCTGTATTTCTCCTTGTTGTTGCCCTTGGGTTCCCGTTGACCTTTTCTACTACCTCACAACCAAACTCAATATAAAAACATTTTATTGAGGGTGCAATTTTAGAGGCTGTCAAGACTTCTCTATCTTTGAGGTAATAAAATAACTTTGCGGGTTCATTAGTGTTGGTCTTAAATATCCAGTCATTATTCTCGTCTGTATCACCTTTTGTTTTTAATCTTTCAAATAAACCATTTAGCCGATCTCTATATTCAGGCTTGAAAAGTTCTGAAAAGGATAAAGATTGTTTTGATGAGTTTAATGGTTGATTTAATTTTTGTGGAATTCTAATTGTTGGCTCTGTAAAAGTCATTTCGGTGATTATTCCGATTTCATTTTCAACTATATCAGATAAAACAATTAAATTTGGAAGATAACTTTCACATTTTGTATACGCAAATTCTGCGGTAGGTAATTTTGTTTTTAAAATATCAATCCTTTCTCTAAGAGTAAGAAAATTTTCAAATTTCAGTGCAGCAAGTTCTTTAACTTGTTCAAATGAATAGTTTAAATCCAACAAATCTACTACACTTTTTAATGTAATATAATCATAGGTTGTTTGGAGTTTGATCTTACTACTTCCCATATGACCACCAATATATTCAGCCTTCCTTGGAAGGTAAATATAGATTTTATAAATATAATTTCTTAAATCAGATTTAAAATATTCGAGAGCTACTTTTTGAAACCCACTGGTTTTATTTTTTACAAAATCATACATTTCAATTTTAGACTTTATTTTCCCTTTGTAACAATCATCTAAAAAATCATCTAAAGTTTTATTTTCGTTTTTCATAGTTCTATTATTTAGCGATTACCAACTTATTGAAAAAAGGATGTGATTGCATTTTGATAGCGTTATCCTTAGCACTCATTTTAATGTATCTCATAAACGCTGATTCTGTCTTATGGCCTGTGATCTTCATTATTGATATACTCGGCATATCCATTAAAAACGCATTTGTCGCAAAGGAACGACGGGCGGTGTGGCTAGTTACCAGATTATATTTTTCGGTGGTTTCAGCTACCTTAAAACCGCCCTTAGTTGATTCGGTTGTAATGGGTTCTTTTATCCCGGCTATTTTTGCAACGTCTTTCAAATACTCGTTAAATTTCTGATTGCTAATTTCCCGGGGCAATTGATAATCGTATTTTTCAAATATCTGTCGAGTTATTGGATGAATTGGTACAACTACACTTTGATTCGTCTTAATAGTTTTAACGTTTATAGTATTGTCATTCGTGATATTGTCTTTATTCAACTTCGATAAATCAGAAAACCGCAACCCAGTATAACATCCGATTAAAAACAAGTCCCGGACTTTTTCCAAATACTCGGGTAATTTGTCGGCATTAAATTCTTTTCTCAAAATTTCCAAACTACCAGGAGATGTTTCAATGTGGTACATTTGCATCAATTCCGATTCAGTCAGATAAATAGAGTTTGTCTCTTCTTTCAGCACCTTAAATGATTTCTTTTTGTAATCTTGTAGTACATTGATACCCCTATCGTTTGCCTCGCTTAAAAAGGTTTTGAGTATCTTTATTCGTGTGCCGATAGTATTCATTGATAGTCCCGCCTTTGTAAGGGGTTTCCCTGTCTTTGTTTTTGATTTTGTTGGTTTTTTCAAGTAGTCAATAAATGAGTTATAAAAATCAATATCAATGCTATTGAAATTTAAAACCGTTTTCTTTGCCTTTTGGTAGTCCTGTAAATTCTTTCTTACAACCTTGAAACTTTTTAGAGTAGAAAATTTGTTAGGTGATGTTTTAATCAGGTGGTCAATAAATGGAAATAAATCTTTCGGGGTTTCGTTTGGATCGTTGTTAGTGGTTACTTTGGCGGGTTTAAATACTCTATCTAATTCAATACGAAGTTTATCATGTGATGGTACATCTCCGTTTTCTGAAAGTTTATTAATAATCTCTTTGGTTTTGGTTTCAAAATCAGCTATTCGATTATTGATTTTATCATAGTTCATTTTAGCCGATTCTTTGACCGCTGCGATACTCACATCAAATGTATCGGGGTTTGCCCACTTGTTTGATTCCTTTGCCCTGTTAAGTTCTTTATTCCATAAATCGGGGACTATTTCAATATCTGTATAATACTTCAGGGGCAAATACTTCTTTGCTCCGTTGTCAATTCTATAAAGTCCGTAATTGAGAAAACAAAAAAGATTAGTTTCGTTTTTTGTCTTTGGGTTGGTAAGGTAAAAACTTATTTTTGCCATTGTAGTAGTATGATTGGTTAAACACAATGCAAAGATATTAAATTCTTACCATAAAAACAGGTATGGTAAGAATAATGGTAAGAATAAATTCTTATTTGTCTTTATTTAACTTAACTGTTTTGATTAAAACATTAATTCAGTTTATTGAATATCAGTATATTTAATAACTATTTTAGAGTAAATTCAATAAATACAAATCAGATATAAAGGTGTTCTTGTGAGACAACATCAAATGGAAGTAACCGGTTTAAATTCGTAAATGGATTTTAACCGGTTACTTTTTTTTGTTTATACTTTAATCAAAAAAAATAATTTCGTATATTTGACACATCAAAACAGTAGGTTTAGATTTCTCAGGATAGAGAAATTTAAACTCATTAAACAATGCAAGCTTCAACAAATCAGAAAATAATTATGACAACGATATTCAAACACAAACAGTTGTTTTTAAAGGTAGCGCTGGCAATCACCCTGACAGGATTGCTGACGAACTGTTCCAATCCGTCAAAGAAGACAAACGGGTCAACAACCGGACCGGCAGAAAAAGAATTAACAAAAGTTGAAACGGCAGCTGAGTCAACAACCCCTATGCCAACCGACACAGCAAAATACAACAAGACCATTTTGGCCCTTGCAAACGGAGATACCACCCTTCGCTGGCCGGTTAAGAAGCAGCCCTATCCACAGGCAGGCGCTATATTGCCCTATAACCGGATTGTGGCGTATTACGGAAATCTGTTTTCGAAAAAAATGGGGATACTGGGACAACTGCCCCCGAAAGAGATGCTAGCAAAAATGGACCTCGAAATCAAAAAATGGGAAAAGGCAGATCCTAAGACACCCGTCCAACCTGCACTTCATTATATTGCTGTCGTGGCTTCAGGAACAAAAGGGAAAGACGGAAAATTCCGCACCCGGATGCCGGATAAACAAATCGACTCGGTGTTGACCATTGCCAGAATGAGGAAGCATATGATTGTTTTTCTGGATATACAAGTTGGATTAAGCACCATTGAGCAAGAACTACCCCGTCTGGAGAAATATCTGAAACTACCCAACGTCCATTTAGGCATTGACCCTGAGTTTTCTATGAAAAACGGCAAAAGACCCAGCACCAGTATCGGTACTTTTGATGCAAGCGATGTGAACTATTGCTCGAATTACCTGGCAAAACTGGTAAGGGACAATCATCTTACCCCAAAGGTATTCATCGTACACCGGTTTACACAACGAATGATCACCAGTTACAGGAATATCAAACTTCATCCGGAAGTTCAGATAGTCATGAATATGGACGGATGGGGCGA
>Ga0302271_10000832_pt1 | contig 30301 bp, 18 predicted proteins | sample III_Bog_N1_1_FD_198767 | JGI IMG/M metagenome (GOLD analysis project Ga0302271, IMG submission 198767) | Peat permafrost microbial communities from Stordalen Mire near Abisko, Sweden - III_Bog_N1_1 | ecosystem: Environmental > Terrestrial > Soil > Wetlands > Peat | place: Sweden: Abisko... | reverse complement strand
CACCCCCCCCCCCCCCCCCCCCCCCCCCCCCCCCCCCCCCCCCCCCCCCCCCCCCCCCCCCCCCCACCACCATCCTTATTCTCTACGCCGTTATCCCTCCTTTTTAATAAATTCTGCACTTTAAAACAAGTGTATTATAATTTCTAACACATTAAGGATTTTTGAGTTTTGTTTAATACTTTGGCTAAAGTTGATTAGAAACATGAAACAGCTTGAAATAAATTTATATTTTAGTATCGCTCTATCCCATATAATAATACAAAGCATACAATTGATAAGGAATTGTTTCTCGCCTTCCCTTTTAATAATAAATGATTTGGAAATTTCTTTCAAAAGAATCAAATTTGTAGATCATCCTTTTCTTAGCAATAATATTATTCATCCCTTGGGTATTGAGAGATTAACATATTTTATTGTTTAAAGGTGATTGTAATGGCAACAATCTTCATATCAAATTATTTATTGATGAGAAATTATTTTAGAAAATAAAATATTAATTATTTTTTTAGGATTTATTATGTATGTGGCGTGAAATCAAAATATTAAGTTTTTACTGGTTTATACACATTCACAGAGATAATTGTAAAAAGATTAAGAAAACTCAGGAAATCAAAGATATATTTCTCTTGATTCCCTTGAAGCAGTTGAATATAAATTACTTGGGAAATATTTGGTAAAGAAGAAGTAAACATTGTTAGTAAAATTATTTGAAGAGCCTTCAATTATTGCGCTACTATAATTCAGTTTGTAGATATTCTTGAAGTCTTTCGATATTTTTGAACGCTTTATAATCGTTTAGTAGGAATTTCCTGTGAATATGTTCCCTTACATCATGCACATTAGCTAGAGATTTAAGAAATAAAGTGAGTCTTTTTAACTCCGAATCAGCCTTGTGATTATTGCAGTAATCTAAAATAGGCACACCGTTATTCATCTAATTAGAGAACGACAAAGGACTGTTGTCAACTAGAATAACATTTTCACTTCTTCTGTTCTAGAATATCCTTAAGTCTTTCAGGTAATTCTTTGAGCTGTTCTTTTACCCTGGTAGCTAAAACTCTAAACAGCATTCACGATAAAATCGATGGGAGAATAATTTTTTAGCAGGATCAAGTTTCTCCAAAACAGCATCAGCGTAAATTTACCTCGCTGCAGTTAATAATATCAACTCGAAATCTATAGCAAGCTCTTCAAGCATCTCCTAAGCATAAGGTCGGAGTGATATCAAACACTATTTTAAATTAAAAGTTTCAAATTAATTTAAAATGGTTAAAAAACATTTTTTTTTAGTAAATTACTTAAATATGTTCTGTAGAAGAATAGCGAATTGTGCAGAACGTCTCATTGCAGCTTTCAGTGTTCTGTGGAAAATTATGACCATTGTTTTTATTTTAATAAAGACTTGACTATGTAAATGAAGCTAATTGTGCAGGTGTAGTGAATATATCAATACAATGCACTAATGTCTCATCTAAATCGAAGAAAATTGTCTTTTTATTGCTAGGAATTGATGGAAGTATCACAGGTGAGATTTGCTAATATAAGCTCTCTATTGACAGCGGGATTGAAAAGTTACTGTACATCTTCTGAAAATACTAATGAAATAGAGATGAATAGTGGTCTTATGGACTTGAGAAACATCGCAACAATTCAGGAATGAAATAATCGTCACTTGGAGAAAAAGAAGAAGAACAAAAGCCAGGGGAGATATTTGAAAGTAGCCTTTAAGAAGTAATTTTACGACTCAGAACACTGCGAGTTTATAATATTTCCTTTTTATCAGGCTCGTCAGGGATAGATTCGCTTTAGTAACTAGCTGTGTAGCTTTCATCAATTTTTTCTATTTGATTTTTAGTTTCTTCAAATTTTTCTTCTTTTATGTTATTATCTTCAAAGAGCCTTACGTTTGATTCTGAACAATCCTTGCAGTTACTGCCTTGAGTTTGTTTTCTGTGACTATTGTTTGGATGAGATTCAAGATGAAATAATGATGTGTTTTCTTGTTAATTTTAAGGACTCAATGAATTTCTATGATTGGAGTTAAATTCAGATGCTGAGATACCTCTAGCTGTAGTAGCATCTACGCTGGTAGATGAATAACGATTTAATGGTTTGAATTACTTAGAGTTAGACCAATCTCGATTTAGCTAAAGATTGTTTATTGAAGTCATCGAAGGTGGTTTTTAATGAGTTGAAAATTCTTCAACATTGCTTAGTTGCTCTAATTCCTCAAAAAGGATAACTGATATTTCTGGTGTTTCTTTTAAAGGAGCTGTATTCCCACATGTCTAGCAGATATTGCTATTTTGAACTATTAAGGTATTTGGATCAGAAGTAATTAGGGGAAAATCTTGACTTTTTTGGATAATTAGATCTTCTTCTATTTCAGACTCCTCTTCTTCAATGTTGCCACGAGGTTCTTACAAATCAAGCAATCGCTGTTTCCAAATGAAAAAATCAGATTAAATGCGAGAACAGAAATCAAAAGAGAATTAATAAATGCGTTAGAAAGAAAACTAATTTATTTGTCTAAAAAATACATTCTGTAATTTTAGGTTACTTTTTTGTTATTTTGGCTATTAATTTCCCTCCCCAAATTTTATCTGTAAATTGGCTCACTTTCTAGCTAAGATAGATGAAATTATTGAGATTGTTTTATGCTATTTTATGCTATTTACCTTCGTTAGTTTGGCTGTATTTGGATTTTTGAAAAAAGAGCCCTTTCCTCTTTCATTAATTTTCGCAGATTCCCACATCGAACTTTGCATTAAAGCTTATAAAAAAGATGAGTCTTCATGCATACTCAGTTATTAGTCTCCCTTGTTCTCAGCAACTAAGATAGACTCTAGTTTCACCAACGGGGGATGCTAAAAAAACTGTTGAAAAGCAGTATTTTCTTAGGTTTTAGTTGACTCAACAATATTATTATTTTCGTTGATAATTGTGGGCTTGAAAATGCTCGGCGTTTTGTTATTAACACTTCTCACAGCAACATCAGAAGAATTCTTATTTTCTGGACTCATTTACATATCATTTCCTTCTCGAGCAAAATCTTCAGCACCTTCAAAAGTGATTTACTGCTCCACTTCAACTTTGTACGAAGTATCTTACCCACACCATATTTATTAATGGGAGTCATCTGATTCTTCTTAGATTTTGGAAGTAAACACTTTATTCGGTCTGCTTGTGTTCATAGGTGTTCTTGCAGAGAACGGTTACGAAGACAAAGAAATTCCCATAATTTAACTTGAAGTAGGAATTTAACAAGAAGACGATGCTGGTTAAATTGATTGCTAGCGATGGATAGTTGTAGCAGTTGGAAGATTTTGATGAGTTGTCCTGGAACTTAAAGAGCTAGCAGAAGCTCCATAGTAAGGAGATCCGCTGTGGATTAATAAATTCTGAGCATCGAGTTTTTTCTCAGTTTGTTTCTTAAGAATATTTAGAGGACTTGATTACTATGAAGATGATGAATTAGGAGATGATATTTTAGATTCCTAAATCAGTTTAGGACTAACTTAAGTATCCTATTATTAAGGGAAACTGTGCGTGATACCTGACAGATGTCTCTGTTAAGATCGCAGAGTTAGGCTCATAGATTGAGCACAGATAGGAAGCTGGAAAGAAAAAAGAAGATAAAAACTACAGGTTTTTTAGTTACTATTATTTCTTTCTAAAAACTGAATAATAAGATTATTTACAGGTGAAAACACATACTTGATATTCTTGAATTGCTCTAAAAAAACAGAAACAATCTCAAATTTCTTTCAAATATTTTCCTTAATCTTCTTTCTTCGCAAAACTGTATTTTTTCATACCACTGCTTGCTAGTATTTTAAAATTACCACACACACATAAATACCTAATATATCTTCTCACAGTTTAATAACAACCAAAGAATATCTTTAGGAGAAGGAATCAATCCACTCCAAAACTTCTTATGTCTTTCAAAAAGAAAGATACACAAAAGCAAATACACAAGATAATCTATGATACACTCTAATAATTCAGATAATGATTTTTAAAACGAAAAAAAAAAATGAATATTTATTAGTAATAATTTTGAGAAAGATGAAAGAGGCAAAAGGAATTGTTGGCTTATTCATTTTTTGAGAGTTTGAAAAATGAACCAGCCCCATCTGAATATTGCAACGCTCTTTAAGAATTTTGTCTATAAGTTATGATCTTCAATTTTATAAAATCGGAGGTTTCTTTGTAATCCAACCAGTAAAGCATCTAGTTATCCCTCCTCTGAGATTATGTGCTTAATTGATTTATGATTTTTTGTTAGAGACAAACCAAGTAAAACTTTTGTTCATTGAAATTATTATTTGAAGTATCTTTCAAGCTTTCTATGAAGATCGCATCTTTGTTTTTTGTCTTTCATCAATAGAACTATTTGTTTATCCTTGAAAGAAATAGAAAAAAATTGAATTATCAGTTACGTTTTTGAAGATTTTTTTCATAGAAAATTAAAAATGATAATAATTATATTAATTCATATGGATTACCTTATAATTTTAACTGTCAGGTTTTATCTTTACGACTATCCCGATTGCAGTTCTTTCAATGCTGTCAATCTCATTGAAGATTAAGACAAAATATTCTTTATTTTTGTATTAATGTGCTTGAATCAGCACAGCTTCGCTTAGAACCACGATAATTCTTCTATCATCTAAGATATATGTTCCACCGAAAAAGTTATCTTTAAATCTCCCCATTTTGATATTTGGTAGCTCCATGTGTGTATCCGCATCAATTTTATTAAACGTTTAATATTTGTAAAGGGTTCCATAAAAGGGTAGGGCTGATCTGATCCTAGAAGGATTTGGTTTATCATCGAAATACGTAGCTGTGTTGCTGATTCCTTCTGCTGTTTTGGAAGCAGCATCTAAAATGCCTGAAAGTGGTTTTACTATCAATCCACTAAAACCTTACCAAGTTCCTTTGATCAATCCTTTCCATCCGTTTTGTTAAGTCTAACTTATCGGTTTCGCAAAGACACTTATAGAAAAAATAAATAGATCCAGAAACAATTATGGTAATGAGCTCAAATAACTGCTCTTTGTATCTTTTTTAAGGAAATAATAGCTCTTTGTTGTTATGGAATTATCTTATTCTTTAATTCCAAATCTAAATATTTTAAATCATTACTCTATAACTCCTGCCGTTACTCCTTCCGATAGCGCTATGAGCCCCTATTCAAGACCTTCGAAAACATGTCTAGCTTAATTCCTTCTTTTTTTCTCCCTCGATTTCATGAAATCCTCATCCTGCAACCCACAAATTTAATTAACAAAATTACACTACCTTTTTTGTAAACAAAAAATTATTGAAATTTCAAAGAATTTTGGGTGAAATTACAATGCAGAGATGCGCTACACCAGTGGAAAATGAGCCAGTTATTTTATTCACCGAATTAAATGTTCCTGCTGCAATGCCTCTAATCAGAGAAGATGTTCCAAGAATAAATCCAACTCCAGCTTCAAGTGGACCATGAACCATCCCTTGTCGAGGTTTATCTATGAATTCACTCACTCCAGTGGAGATACTTGTGAACAAGCTAATAGGGTTTCCAATAACGCTCAAGCTACCGAGTACATGGAATATTTCTCTAACAGCTTGGTCTTTGTATTTCAAAATAAGTTTTTGACAGATTCCTTCAGCTGTGTCGAAACAACTGGAAAGTTAAATTCCTTTTAGAGTAAGTGGTGCAGATTCTACGTTCGATAGAGCAACACCTAAAGCAGTTGCTAGAAAAACAAAATATGGAGAATCACCTTATTCTCGAGTTTTAGCTTTGAAGGAAACTGTCAGATTTATTGGTGATAAGATGATTTAGTCGATGTATGTTGGGAGAGATGGTTAAGAAAGAGGTTATTTCTACCAATGCCTGATTTTTAGTGGATTGTCTTCAGTGTATTTTAGGTGATTTCCAATATTATTTATTGTTGATTGCGAAACACCCGTGATAATTGAACTTCTCTAGCTATAAATTGGCCAAATAGATATAACATGATTGCTGTCTGCTTCATCTGGCAATTCCATTCCTTTGACAAGCTAATCTGCAAATGCTATTATTCTACTTATGAACTCTTCTTCAATCCTAACTGTCATTGGCTGTGAGGGAAAAAAAAATAGAATTGAAATTCTAAATATTCCACAAAAATAAATGGAATTCATCTAAAATAGTATCTTAAACGGAAAATTCCTAGAATACCTCGATGTCAAGTACAATCGAATTGAAGAGATTCATGTTCTAGGCTGTGTTGCTTTTTTCAATCAGCAAGTTAAAAAACGTTTTGGAATCTTCTTCTACACAATGAGACAGATAATGTGAAGGAGTGGCTACAACAGGGAATTCAACATTTGGATTTGAATTATTATCAATGTTCAAGAAACTCAGTTTGAATTAGAAAATCAACGATTCTTTCTTTTACAACAGTACAGCTTCCATCCCTTATGCATAGATATAGAGAATCTCACAGGGTTTGATATTATTTCTTGCTTCATGATTTGAAACTAAACTAATTCCAATTTTCTTGAACCCTAGAGATACACTCAATTCAATAGATCGTTGCTATTATTGCTGTTGGTTTGACATAGCAGCAGCACCTTCATTCAGATTAGTAAAATTGTTCGTTTTCATTTGTAAGATATTCTGAAGATTCTCCTGTTCCATCTAGGTACTACTTTCTTCTTAAATAACTTCTTCTGCTGAACTTGGTTGAAATAAAATGACTTTTGTGTATCCCTCGATAGACACAGTGGATTTAAGAAAACAGACAATTGACTCATTTTGTTTGTGTTTCAACGAAATCTTCTGTGCTGTGTTGATTTTATCAGGATTCACTTGAATTTGTTCATTTTAAAATCCATGTTTTTTGATCGTAATATTCAAGCAACTTTTACTATTCGGCTATGTTGGCTCATCCCAACCAAAGAATGCTTTCTCATCTGTGCTGACTTACGCTGGAATCGATGGGATGTCAATTTAAATGCCTTCACAGCGATTCACAAAAACATATGGAACTTCACTCTCTTCTAGTTCTTAGATTACTACAAAGAAACTACCGCAACTTTCGCGGATATCAGCACGGATAAACTTGCATATTCTGTTCTGTCTGTCTCGAATACACATGCTCACACTCCCTGTGCTGACTACTTAGACTCCACCACTCCATAAAATATCACTGTCTCTGCAGTAATCTGATGATACCATACTTTGTTTTAAAACTTTCGGGTCTTCCTCTTCGATTTCCTCTTGAATATTCTGGATATTGCACTCTCTCATATCGATACCTAATTGCAGTAGTTATTTGTTGTCATCAAGCCAGAACCAAGATTGACGTTCTTGAGAGTTTAAGGACATTCCACTTGAATTCCAGTTAGTTTAGAACTATTTTACGTAGATTCTTAAATGTGTTTGGTTGACGATGATAATCTTTGGAGATAAAATCACAACTGTCATAAATAATAGCCCTGAGCTTCCTGTGATTTCTCTTCGAGATGTCTAAATTAGAAAAGGAAGAGAATGGAGTTTTATTGTAGATTGAGAAAATTAATCTGAGAATTTGTTAATAAAGTCTAATTGTAATAATCTTAAAAAATAGTATTTTTTACATTGACCGCAAGAGGAATTAGCAATGGAAGAATCTACTAACCGACTGTTTCAATTTCCGCAACAACTTAAATCTAGCCTGATCCTACTCCACTGATTGCTACTTCAGCTTCACTAAAAGGACTCTATTTGAGCTGCTAACCTTCTTGCTGCTTTTTCCCTTTCATTTTGGTATCTTCGATAACAAGAATCCCTCCAGATTCTTCTCCAAGCAGCACGATTTATTAGTTTTCCATCTGCTAACTCTTATAAATCAATGCTTACCCTGCGATTAGCTTTTTCAACTGATTCTTCTTGGAGCTGTTTTTTGTCGAAAACTAGAATTCATGAGAAGTTTCATTGATAATGACTGTCTTGCAATAAAAAAGATAATCTTTGCAGGCATCTAACACTTGACAAGTCCGCACCGAAACATACAGTGAGCTCTCTAATGGAAAAATATCCACAATAATAAAATATAATAGTCTCAGAAATAATTTGTTATCAAACATTTTTATTGCAATTCTTACGGAGATCGTTGATTTAGATTCCCGAAATAGAATCGCCTTCTATGAGTAGAGTCTCCTCACTCCAAAAAAATCCATCTAATTATATTCTTAAATATATCTTCTTCGCTAACGGAAATGAAAACACCTCCAAATATTAATCTGGAAGTATTTTTTAGTCAATTGCTGTGAGCAAATCGGAGTTTTCAAGTTAAAATCTCAGAGGCTTTGGTAAAGAGTTACGAAAGCGATAAGGGGGTTCAAAGGTAAATACATGCTACGATGGGTTTATTGAATCTGTATTGACCCTAAGAAGCAAGAAAAGCTCTCCAATTTTTATCTCAAAACTACTTGGTTCGTCATTCTTTTAATCTTCGTTAGTATTGATATTTTTCTTCTTCAGAATCGGAATATCCGAAGAAAACATGCATTTTTTATATTATTCTTCTTCTTTTTCTTACTTTTAACATTCAATTTCTTGATTTTTTCCTGATAACGCATAGGCTTTGCATTCACTTAGCCCTACTTACAAACTTCCAAATATGAACTCTATCGGCACTCCTTGTGTTTCCCCTGGCTTGATAGTCAAAACTCTGCAGTATCCTTCAAAAGTTATGAACACAGAGATTTCCAATCCTGTGTTGTTAACGATCAAATACGGAGAAGAAACAACTAAAACTTTTCTGTTTAATTCACTGTCAAATCTGATTTCAGTGCAGATCTTATATTCCAAATGTCGAGTCTCGTTTTATTCATGTTCTTTCTCTTATTTCTCTAAAACACACTCGCCCACTTTAACTTCATCGAAATCAATGCAATCTAACGTTGAAAACTTAAAAATCTGTGTCAGTAATCGTATTATCACTAAATGCCGAGGATGCTAAACATTCTCTTCTAAATCAAGATCATCACCTTCCTCCTCCTTATTACGTTGATACATTTTCAAGAACTAATCAAGTTTCCAGTCAGCTTAAAACGGTATTTCTTCGTTATCCTTCACAATACTTATCCCATGGATATCTTTTCTGATAGCTGCTGTCTCACTGCTAGCTTCAATGTGATGTCCAGTCTTATTCACAATAATATAAGGAATCGACCCCATTATTTTTGTTTTCTCTATTTTTTTCTTATATTTCTTCGATTCTCTGTTTCCTTTTAACGAATTCGAAATGCTTTATTTTTATATTTTCTTATCGCTATCTATCACCTCAGCTTTGAGATTCTTAGAAAACGCAGTGCTTTTTCGAGCTGCATTAGAGCTTTTAACTGTGATTAGCGATTACGATGCCTCCTTAGACACCGATGGATATGATTTTCTTCTGCTAGATAATTTCCCGATGGATTACTCTTCATCTTCATCATTTTCCGTGTTGGTTTTCGTGCTATTCAGTTCTTATTGCAGAATATGCATTGATTTATTAAGAATAAACAGAAATTAAGACGATACTGTGATGTAAAGTGACTAACCAGATAAATTAACCTTTCTAGTCTACAAACTATTCTAATCTTCTACATAATTTATCTCTAATACAGATTTATCTAAAACAGGTTCCCAGTCATTAACTTTAGGATTAAAATAGTTACTTTCCACTGCTAAACTAAGATCCACGATAATTTCCGATGCTTTTACATAGGCAGTTGATAATACATCTGATAACTTAACTTATACAATAGGAATATATGCGGAGTGCATATCATTCAATAAAATTACATTTACATTGTCAATCTTGCAGCTCACAAACAATTCTTTTTTCTCACTGCCTGTGATATCGCTGCTGTTGTTAGGATTGCTATTCTAATTGGGATTCCCTCCAGAACAGATCATTCCTTCGCATAATTATTGTTCTTTATTCTTTTAATCTCCTTTTTAATCAAAACAAAAGCTACTTTCGACATTGAAACTCTTTTGTTCGACGTAACTTGTGTTGATCTTTTCGTCTTCAGAAATCATTGAATTCGATGCTGCATTTTGATCTCCAGAAATGATAAACATCGTCAATGCAGCTTTACTTAATTTTCTGAGTAAATTCCTAGGTTTTTTTGTTGGTGGACTTCCTGATATATCGATATGTGCACCTTTTTCGCCATCTTGGATTCCAGATGCGCTCTTCAATAGAGAGATTGATTGCTACTTATTGAGGTGAAGTTAATGAGGAGCATTTGATTTAATTGTTGATGAATTCATTAAAACTGAAGAATTTGGGCTAAAAGTTTAAAATGGCTTAATATCTTCAGGTAAAACAGCAGAAATATTCTTATTCTCTTCTTAGACTTACTGAGGTGACAGAAGAAAGGGTTATTTAGCTGCATGCTGTTGAGAAACCGACCCTACAGCAGCATCTTAAAGTAGCTGATTCTACTGTTATTACGTGGAATTGTTATTTTACGTTTAGAATATTTGAAAGTGTTCAAAATGTGAAAATGTAGCTAAGAGAGACTCTGCTAAGGAATGGAAAAAGCTTATGTCAGAGAATGCAACTGTTATAGATATTGGAGAACTTGTTAATTCTACTCTTTAGTCGATTGTAGAATCTTTATTTTGCTTTGTATTCAGAACCGAATAAAGAGCAGAAAGGGAGGGCAAGAAAACCAAGGTCTTTCGGTTCTGAGAATCTGCATGCAATGCAAGCAGTAAATTACTGTATTACTAAGTGAATACTCTGAAACCAGAGAGTTCAAGCTTAATCTAATCGAACTAAGTTGTAGTTATCAACGCATTGTTGCCACCATTGTCAAGTATCAAACTATCTATAATATTTGTATTGAAAATATTTTGTTTTGTGATATTAATCGAAACTTTTTACTCCATTTCACCTGTTAATTCCATACCTATCCCTACGCCTTCGCAACCACCATTCAATATTATCTAGCAATCGTTCCATTGAATAACTACTGAAGAGTTACTGCCTTCTTTGTTATCAAGTTCACTGAAATTTTACTCTTTAGAAGGTCGTTTTTCGTCATTTAAAAGTCTATACTACTAGTGGTGTTATTGCTGTTGAAGATCCTGATGTGGAGCCGTACCTTGCCGTTTCTGCGTATGTTCAGCTGTAATTTTAATAAATTCTCCAAGATCTTCGAACATTTTAAGATGCAGGACAATGCATATTCCATTTATTTTAACTTCCGTTCTGGATATGTTTGAAGAGGAGTTCGATGTAGTCGACAATTCCAGCTCAGAAAATGAATTAGATTAGTCAATAGTAATCGGTGCTATCTGCAGAATTTCTCCTTCATTTTTCTTTTTCAATATCAAAAGATCTTGTAAATCTTCCATTTCTGCGCGTAATTTTACTTTGTATTTTCTAATTTTCCCTAGCAAGGGGTGCTCAATAAACCTCTCACGATCGCCTTCTGCTGGTTGATGCTCATAATACCTGAAATCCATCTCTCCTAAGGATACTTTCGATTTATTACATTAACTATTTGCATCTACAGCTAAATGAATCTTCGAAATTTCTAATTTCAAGAATGGAATTTCACTCTTACCCAAGATAAACACAGCCATCCTTTCAAGGTGAGTGTTCAGCTTTAGGCCATCTATATTTTCTACGTTTGTAGGGAATATTTAGACATTATTAGCTGGCTTATTTTCATTATTTTCCCTTAAGATATTCTTATTAATTCCATCATCGAACATAATATTCTTCTCAAGAATTTCCTGCAGAAGATTGATGTCTGCATGAGTGATTTTCATCAAAATTGGTGTTAATGTAAGTTCCAGCCCAATGCTGCTGTCAAAGACAGATTCTTTGAAGAGACTAGTTATTTCTAAGGAATACGCTAACATCTATGCTGTAAGCACCATCTTTACAGGAGCGAGAAGTTCACTTTAGATTAGATTTTTATTGATTAAAAGTACCTTAAAATCATCTATTTCTACTTCAAATTCATCTTCATAAGCAATAATAGCAGTTCCAGGAGCAGAACTTGCGTTCGTTGAAGACACAACGGAATTCTGTGAAGGACATAAATTATTCGAGATAACTCTATTTGGACAAAGAATTCTTTTATTTGATACTACAATGCTTCCAGTTGATATCTAAAGCAAATCAGTCTCTGTTGCTTTCAGTTAAATCAATATTGAGTCTAAAGTAATATCAAATCTGATGTTTTATGGGTTAAATATCCCTAAAATTATGATTTCTCTTTGGAGTTTTGCGATCATATGCTACTATTCTTCTTGTGATTGCTATTATTATGAGTACAAAAGAGGAAGTTCAGGAATCTAGAAATCAGATGGACATGTGATCGCTTACTGTAGAGGCTCGAGGGAGATAAAAGGAGCAGCCATCTAACATGATACATAATCTAAAAATCGCATAAAAGGTTGGACTTGAATATCAGCGGATATTGATCCGATATTCATACTAAGTAAAACAGTTTCTTTTCGATCAGGATCGATTCTCTGCGATGAGTCGTTTAGCAGAAGGACATTTATTGAAATAAACTTGCTTGAATCGATCGAGTGAAGCATCAATTTCTTAGTTTTGGACTCCTAAATACCAGCTTATTGCATTTGAATTACATCGTTTGAGTATCCTGTAGTGTCAAAAACTTAGAAGCTATTTAGAGAGCAATTTACATACGCTTCATCAGTCTTTTAAATGAATTCTACAGCTACCCCCTTGATTTCCATTAAACCTATCATCTGTTGAGTTGTTTTATCTATTAATTTCATTGAAATTTCTCTGATTCCAGCTTTCACGCGCAATACAGCAAATTCCTTATTTAAACTGAACGCATTACTTCCTCGGCTGTCTCCACTTTCTCGAGGTTCAGGTGATATTCCATTTTCGTCTTACTACTACTGCTATTATCGAATAGAAGGTCTCAAAGACAAAGAATTCCTTTCTTCTGATTACTACTGTAGATGCTCTCTGATAGTTTATTCTTACCTCTGATCTTACAATTACTGCAACAAAATCAATTCCGATGTAACATTGAAGAAACTTATGATATTCGCAACAACGTCTGGCTTGAAATTCAACGAAATATCACCGAGAATGCACTCCATGAGCATGTCAGTCTATTCATATTTCGGATGCTATCTCTCGAGTTACAACACTTTAACTTTCACAGCGCATCGATTTTCATCGCTGATGACTAGCAGCTCCTCATTCTCATTGTAAATGATCTGACTTTCATGTTCTTTTTTCTTATTAGTTTCATTAAATCCTTTTACAATGACTTCCGACAAACTAGCTTCTAATTCGAATAGAGCAATTCGTTATTCTGCTTTTAATTCAAATTGCAGTAGAGACAATTCCGCGAGATCGTTTTCTTTCTTGTCTTTTAAACTGACTATTAGGGAATTTGCTCGGAAGTTAATTAACATTTCTTTGGAGTTGAGATCAGTCTCAGCAAGTTCAATTTATTAAATTTCTGGCTATTGTGTCTCATCAACTAAGATCATTTGGATATCTTCGAGTCGTCTTGCTTCTTCGTTGTCTTCATGAATTTTTCTCAGCAATCCCATCCATTTGTCAAATTGTTCCGCTTTCTCACATCCAAGAAGGATTTCATCTTAGCGATTAGTGATTTTGAAGACATTCTTTTTACCGCATTCGGACTCTGAAACAGTCGAGAAACTTGCATATTTGATACACATATGTGAAGATGGTTTGTTTTAAATGTCAAAGAAATATATGTATCCTTTCGTCAGCACACCATAGAGTTTCTCCCACTAAAATCAACAGAAAAAAAGGGTGTTAGATATTAAAATTTAGATTTGATTTCAACATAAAAGAATGCATCCAAATTCTAATGAAAAACTTACATTTTTGAAGATTTTGTTCTGTTTAAACAAAAATCCAACTTTCAGTGCTTTTTTTAGCAGTTCCTTTTTCTCCGTGACAACATCTGCAAAAGGATTTCCATCTGATTCATCGCCTGATTGATTTCCTACTAAAAACACTTCTGGTAATGCCAGCAATTTCGAGTAAGTCTTGTAATTAAGAGTGCAAATTAAATCAGTGACTTCACCATCAACGAAAATCTTAGGTAGAATATCCAACTAATATTTCATCTTTTACCGATGCCTTGCAACTTCAATCTTAAAGCAAATGCTAAAATCATGAATGATGCGATACATTTCTAAGTCTAACGATTAATTCATAGGGTTTGTTGAATTATTCTGAGTGCTATTCATGGTCACCTAAATAACTGTGAATGCGCTTGGACGAATAGTCGAAGAACTCAGTTTATTTTAGCTCTAAAGTAAATTAAACTATTGAAGATAAGAATCAACTTTTTCAAGAGAAGAAAAGTAGCTGCAACTTATATCAGCTAACGAGAGTTTGAAGCACTGTAGGACTTCTTTTTTTAATAGAATAGGATTCGTTGGGAAAGGCAGAGTGTTGTTTTCTTCATCTGTATCAGTGATTAATGAGAAATTACCAAGTTAAAGCAGAAAACAGTCAGCAGATGGAAATGGTATCACAACAATCGGAGAAGCCAAAAAAATATCAAGCTTAAGAGAGTATCTGCTTTTATCAAAATTTCTAATGCCTTCTTCGACTTGCTATTGTGTTTTCTCATGCAGTTCTTCGATTTTTTTTATCGCTTGTTCTTTGAGTTCTTGATCTTAGACGCTAACTTCAAAGAACTATTTCAATAGCTAAACGAGTAACGCACTATATTGAAATTTCGCTTAAGCTAGGTTAACTTTGATGACGCGTTCTACTCTGTCTTCACTCAGAAACTTCTCATCGAAACGTAGAAATAAAATGTCTCTTTCTTTGTTTCCTATTGATTTACCGAAAATTTATGTTGTTTTCCTTGAATTCTCATCTTCTTCTATGATATCTATTCCTAATTCCTTTAAGGTTACAGTGATACTATTCCCCTTAACCTTCAAGTTCACACCACCTAATAAGAGAAAATTAAAGAAAAACAAGTACAAAATAACAAAAATTACCTCGAAGATCTGAAAAACCCAAACTAACTCCTTGAATCAGTTATGGTTGAGATTTCTTTTTGAGAAAAATGCATCCTCCTTCGAATTGAAATTTTAGCTTCAGCCATATGTAATCATCTGGTGCCTTCGTTTTAGCAGCTTATTCTCCAATGACACTGTCATCTTGTTTTGTGAGTGACTCGAAAAATGAATTAATTTTATCTTTTTCCTTATTTGTTATAATTGTATTCTTCTTTTTCTGTGATCCAAAAACTCTCTGGAAGGTGCCTCTCTTTTGGACATCGATTTTACTCATTTGTTGTGATTTAAGATCATCAGCTGCGATTATTTTTGTTTAGTCTTACAATATTTTCATTGGTAATTTATTAACTGCTTCAAGTAAATCTTATCTTTGCTCATTACTCAAAGCATCTAAAATCCTCTCTTGTTTGTAGTAATAAATCGGATACAAACTTCTGAAAGTTTAAATTTATTCTTTGATTCTGCTTTTGTCCTTTTCACACGATGCTTCTCGAACTTTCTGGAGATGATTATCGAACTTATTCATGTATTCGACCATCGAAATGATTTGCTGGAATTAACCTTACTCAACAGTGAAATTTAGCTTCTCCATGTCTGCTATCACCATGATCTCAGGCACTCGGTAGTCTCCTGTTTTATGATAACAAATTATTGTAAATTACAAATTGAATTTTTCCTTTTTTCTAACAAATTTCAACTGATAGATTTTTATTTATTTTTTGTTTTGAACTTGAAAATAATATGTTCTCACAAAGAATGTATTTGCTTTTCATATTCCTTACCCTTTGGATTCTGAATAAACCTAACTCTTAGGTTAATCGTGAAGATGTAATCTACTAGATTATTCATTGTTTGCCCTTTCCTCATGATAGCGTAGCTCAAGTTCAGGTGAATTTCTTCAGGTGTTTTTTACGCCAGAAATTTTTATTCATTTGCATTAAAGTAAATACCCAGATTACTCACGTCAAGCTTCTTTATGAGAGAAAGAGATTAGTTGCTGCTTTTTGTTCTGTCTATGAAAACAAGCTTATCCTTTTCATCAACTGTAAACATTCCTATTGACTGCAAGCAAAATCCAAATGATGCCTTAAATCCAACTTCCTACTCGATTCTAACATGAATATCTTAAATTTTAACTTGAATATTATCTAATATTCTATTCAATAGCTTATCAATAAAGCTAGTTGCTCCGTAGTTCGTTCCTTCGCCTTCTGATTTTTGCAGCTATTTTTACTGCACTTGAATCATCTTTTCAATAATATCAACTGCATATTAATCTAAATTTTCTAACTTCGATCTTGCACTCTGTCCTTCTTGTACCCAGTCTACTTCTCGTTAAACAGTGAATAACGCAAATAGTCCTTCTAACTCAATCTCCACAGGTGCGGCACTAATATTTGAAAACGGAATCTTCAAAACAAGTCTCTTTATATGTGAAAACTTCAAATCAAATGGAAGATCTAGCATATCAGAAACAGTTGATCGCAGCTTTAAATTCTCGAGAACTACATTTCCTGATAATATGCTGATGTCTAAGTTCTTCGAATCAAGTCCTTCAATAAACCCACCTAGCTTTTGGTTGACTAATCGAACAAATAAGCTTTCAAAAACCATTGTTAGGCAATTTTTTAGTGGAGTGAAAAAACCAAAGAAATGCCCTAGATTCTCCTTTTAATTTTTTTCTTCAAAAAGTAGCTCTCAAAAGGGCAGGAAGGGGGCTCTATTTTTTTCTTTTGATGTTTTGCTATTAAAAATAATCAAGATTTTTATTCGGAAATATTTGTTTTCGTACTCCCCCACCACATAATTACCAATAAGGTGAGTTTAGAGTTTCTTGATCACTGTGTGTGTCACAGAATTTCCTTCTTAATAAATCAATCGATTAGTAAAAACCCACTTATGAAAATCTGATATTAGATTCATAATCCCTGTCTATATCATATCAAATCAAATTTTATGGGGGATAAGAAATTAAACTAGCAGTCATAAGGGTCTCCTTTTAAGATCAGAATATTATTATTTCATTTGAGAAAAAGTAAAAAAAATAAGAAAATCTAGAATTATTTGAAGAAAAAAAGCAAAAATGGCTTCCATTAAAGATATCAAAAAGCATTAAGCTTAACAGGTGGATATTGAGATTGAGAAGAAGTACCTTAATCCAAGCAGGATATACTCGATGCTGACACTTAACGGGCAGATTAAAGCAATCGAAAAAGAAATCTTCAGTGGATTATTACCTCCACATCTTTTTAAGTTCAAGAGGGATCTTCATGAGTAAACTCGCTAATAATTGCTAAATGTTGTCACCAAAGTCAATAAAGGCATAGTTAAAGTCCCAGAATATTTCCAAGGACTGAAGGAAACGTAAAATTTTTTCTAAGAATTGACAAAGCAGCACGAAGAAAGTAAAGCGCCGAATAATAAGCTGTAGAGCTTGATCCCAACGAAAATGAAGTTGCTGATGTAGGAAGCATAAAAAATCAAGGAAAAACAGTAGGCTGCTCTGTTATTGTTTTCGAAATTATCGATGGAATCTGTGAAGATTTCTTTGCGTGATAAAATGAATGTTGACAAGCGTAGTTTCGAGGAAAAGTTTCTTATTTTCGCAACAAGATACAAGCAATACTTCAATCTAGTGTCATATCTCTCAAAGAATGTAAGCAGAGAGAATAGCAAAAATATCAAATACACTTAGATAACTGAAGCCAACACTGATTTGCTTTAAAACAATATTTTTATTTTAGCTTTTTTGGGTGATTTTTACAATTTCTTTTGCAGTTAAAATAAGAGAGATAGAATGACATAGCAATGGTCTATATGCCTTTGCTTAAAAAAGCCAAACCATTACTGGACGAGATGGGTACAGGGAAAAACGTAGATATTAATGACATTTTCACTGATGAAATGATGGCTATCTCGCATGAAATGATAGTAGGCATAGATGATCAAACTTTTGAGAAAAGTAAAAAATCAAAATTTTCAAGATAAAAATAATCATTTTTTGAGCTGATAATTAACCTATTATTTATCCGATACTAATCGACTCTCATTTTGGTTTGAATTGATCTCATTTTGTTTTGCATTGATTTCATTTGAAGATGTAAGTGACTTAACTGCATTGGTGAATGATTGTTTGGAGAAAGAAAAGAAATTCAAGAAGTTTTCTCAATTTGCCAAGAAATCAAAGGAATAAAATTGGTCTCTCTACTCTGATTACAAGATCAAAAAGTACAACGGAATTCTTGAGAAGCTGTAGAAAATCAATACAACGTTAACACCTTTACCTATTCTGATAAAACAAGAAGAAACTAGAAATCTAATTATTGAGGATAAGAATCTGGAAGCACTTGATTTCATTCTCTCCTTGAAGATACAGTAAGGAGCCCCAAAAGGCAAATTCATTGTTAACTTCTCCTTCGAACTCGATCATAAGATAATAATTGAAAAATTCGATCTCAACACAGAAGAGACTCCTGAATATACTTTCAAAAAGAAATACCCACGAGGGAAGGAATTGAAAGAAATTGATAACACTCTACATTAGCGGACAATAAGTTTGAATGTGATGAAGAAAGGGTTCTTTGGGCAAGATGAGTATGGAAGAGGAACAATTTCACTCTAGATTCTTGCAACTTAGATCGCTCTTAAAGGTGTTCTTCCGATTTCAAATAAAGCAGGCACCATCAATATTGAAGTAAAATTATAAAAAGAAACTGTCAAAAAAGGAGAAACAATCATTGGATTTGTTTTAAATATTTTCTTTTTTGTTGTTGATATTTTTGTTAAAAAGTATGAAGTAAATATCAAGATGTGTACTCAAATATTCACTCCTATCAAGATCCCTTGCATAATAGTCAGCAGAGAGTTTGATGCATGCGATTTACAAGCAGACATGCAAGAATTCTTAGATCAAAAGATTCCAGAACAGTTTAGAATCAAGAAAGCAGAGAACCAAAAGCCAAGCGCTTAGGCGAATACCACACAGATAACTCCAAAATTTTAGCTTTTAACAAGAGACAACGAGTCTAAGTCATTCAAAGTATTTGAAAACCTAAAAGACTCTGAAATCCCAGCTTAATTAACTCGATAGTAGCTATAATTTCCAGAAGAATTTCAGTAAACTTTCAGTATGGAATATCTCAAACAAATCGATCCGATTTACAAATATGGACCTTGCTACTATGCAAAAATTGGAAAATCGGAGGATAGAAAAAATGCCATAAAAGATCAAGAGACTTACCTAGGAAGATAGTATGTAAGAAGATGATCCTAATTTGAAAAAAACACAAGAATTTCAGCTGAATTTAGAATTATTTCATACAGAAAAATACCTTAATTATGTGTGCTTATTTGATAGTATTTAGAGTCATTACCAGAAAAAGTTGAAAGTGGGGAAGTCACCTTGGATGAAGTCTATTCATATTACTGCTATGGTATCGTGAGAGATAGGTTAAGAATCAATTTCTACTTGCAAGTAGGTCTTATCGAGTGGGCTTAGTTCTGTTTAGCCAGAAGAATACTCCTCGTTAAAGAAGTCTAAGACAATGAATGGGATTTAGACGATGTCCCTGAAATAAATGTCCAAGCGATTTGGGAAGAAATATAAGCAGCCAAACAAAGTAAAGGATCCAATGAAGAGCTTCTAGCTTCACTCAAGCCAACTATTACTGTAAATTATTGATGAAAAAAAAAAGAGAGAAAAAGAGTTAAAACTTTTTAATTTGATCTGTATTTACTAATTTGAATCATTTTATCATTAGTTCTTGCAAAGAGGAGGTGATTTCCCAGAGACAAAGATCTTAAAGAACCTCAATGAGTCTATGTTACCTTAGGGATTAACAATGGAAGAAGCTTTATATCCTGAAGATCTCAAAGATAATTACTCCGTAGTGTATCTGTAATTGATAGCTACTGCTTATGAGAAGGGACAGAAGTTCTTTGGAACACAAGGACTCAATGACGAAAGAAAAAGAGCTAAAGAATTCCAAGAGAAAGCCTTAACTTTGAAATATGTAAGATTCACAATTGTTATTAGAAATAAATTACACACAGTTTTTTTGTTTTTTTAAAAATTGCTAAAATCTATTTTTGATTATTTCTCAAAGCAAGTAGAAGCGAAGTTTGAGAACAATGAAATTATCCCAGAAGATGTCTTTGAATTCTATTAAAACGGTATTGTCAAAGATCGTTTGCGTATACAGCTTTATATGAAATTGAAGCTGTACTCGTATGTGAAGTTCTCGCTTGGAAAAAGGTTGCTTTACATTAAGGATATGAAAGACAATGAAATGGACATCAATGATGTAGAAAGTATTCCACTTGAATCTTACATTGTTTGAAGAATTTCAAGTGGAAAATAATTTGTTGCTTGATCAAAGAATTCGATGAAAATGTTGTGATAAATCAGATTTTACAACAAAATTTTTTAGATTTTCTTTGTTTTTATTTAATATTGGAGAAAGGATGGAATCAAACAAGAAAGTCAACATAAATGAATGGGCTTTTGTTTTTTCAAGAAAGAGCTAATAAACAAATGATATTGAGGGGTTTTGATGAATTTACTTCTAAATGAGTTATTAGGGGAAATTAACTTAAAAAAAGATTTTGTAAAAAAGTTTAATATTTGAAGTAAAATGCAAACAAAAACAAAAAGTTTTACTCATTCATATTTATGCATTTAATAAAAGGTAGTAATTTGATATTAGTAGTTATACAGCTTATAAAAAATCAATCCATTGAGGAGAGTGGAATTTCATCTTTGTATTAGTAATTTTCATGAAAAAGAAGGAACCTACGATGATGATATTACTAGAATAACTGATATCAGCAACGCCCACCAGACATATCGATTATTCAAATACTTATTGAAATGGTTAAGCGTAAGAGGATGCGGAGTGAAGAAGTAATCATCTGCAACCTTAGCAGCTCTTTCGACTTTGTGCTTTTTAAATAAATCATAGATAATTCTAGCAGAGCAGAAATGCAAGAGAGCCCCAAGCAAAGCTACAAGAGTGTAAATATGTGATTCTCGAGTGTTCCAATCGATGATTGAGTACACAGGTGAAAAGCATAGAGTCACAGCGAGATTTACAGTGAGATAAACAATCATGAAAGCTGCTAAGTAAATCAAATGTCTCTTGTAGAATTTAATTTAATTCACTGTCTTGTCGATTATCAAAAGAAGAAACATACCGCCGTGTTCTAGTGTTGTTAGGAATAGATAGTACGCATTTTTCTCACGAGTTATCGTAGGATAGATAGCACCCCAGTACATAGCAGTGATGATGAATTGGACTGAATAGCAGACTTCAAATATCCCATGAGCTAGCTTCCAGTATTTCTCAGCGAACTTGTGATTTTTCATGATTCGGAGGGTCAGTGCGAAGTAGATGACAGTGAGATCTACGCCCCATTCTGTGAGGTATTGGAAGTTAGTTAAGATGGCGTTGCAAGAATCAACTTGAGACATTGTCCAGGTGACTGCAGTAATCGCGAAACAGACTTGCCGCAGAAAGTAGAATGCTTCTTAGCTTAAGGTATATGACTGAGAGACACTCTTCTCACTTGATGTGTTCTCCCAAAGCCATCGTTGAATTGAAGACCAAGGGCGATTTCTAGGGACAGCCATCCACTTAGAATTATTTCCACCTGCAGATGAAGTTATCGAATTAGTGTTATTGATGTGATTATCCTATGCAGGGATGCTGTTTTGCAGCGAAAAAACGTATTCAGGAAGGTTCATGACAAAGGAGATTTCTGTTTTACTCTCAAGATTACTGTATGGTTTGGTTTATGCTTGGAGAGTTTTTGTTTTAAGATAAGTTCTATTTATTAATTATTTGCTCGTTCGCATAGTCTAGGGAATCCTCAGATATAAATAGGCTGTGGGGAGAAATAGATAACAGCTGAAAGGGAGAGAGAGAGATGGTTGTTTTTTTAATTATGAATAGCACCCTTGTAGAAGTTTTCCACATTTATTCCAATATTGAAGTTTCTTATTATTCTTCCTTCTCTGATATCTTGATATCTGAGTGTTTTTCGTCCTCTCTCAACTCAAGTTGCAAAAAAATGAATAAAAAACTATAGAATGGAATGGATCTTCTTCCAACATCGCAAGCCAATAAGCTTTTCGAATAAAAGCTTTAACAATCCAAAATGAAAAAAAATATAACCCTCACAAAAACCTCTCTTTAACTTTCAGCGGCTTGAACGAATCAATATTTCTAATATCGCCCGTTGATTTTATGCTTCTTAGATCAGATCAGTCTTTTTCTTCACCCAAATTGGTGGACTTTCCGTCACTTAAATTAAAACTTACCCTTCCCCAAATTAGTTGCCAGCGTCATCTTAGTCTTCACCCACCCTATTAAAAATTTCCACAAAATCTCAACCTGTTCTAGCAGATCATAATTCATAAATCATTCATGCTTTTAGTATCAAAATCTCAGTGCAGTGCCTTAGGGAGTTTAGATTTGATAAGATTGTACGGTTTTTTATAACCAAAGTGATGTCTTTTCATAGTATTTTTAAAATAACTGGTAGACTTAGAAATGATATTTTGTAATAAATGTATGGATGCGCTTCACTAACAAATCTTAAAATTAATATCTTTCAGTCTGATTAGAAGGCGATGAATGGGCTGACTAAGCAAGAAAAAAGAAGATACATTTTTACTCTAAAAAAAAGGAAATACTAAACTAATAGCAATCTACACAATACAAGAATTAATTAAACTGAACACAAACCACAAATAGCAAAGTAACAGGAGAATTTAATTTTTTCAAGAATAGTGCTCCTTATTGAGTAGCATTGAATATTGTATGCATACTGGACTTAAATTTATTAAAAAATCACATTTAATCCATTTGTTTTTATCCACTAACAGTTTTATTAATCTCTCCTCTGTATTAGTTCATTGTGTTCATTGTGCTCATTGTTTTTGTTTTCCATAGTATCTCTTCTCAAGGCTACGATATTATTATATTTCTTGATCTTTTGTCTAAAATCTAATAATAGCTTCCATCTTCATTGTAGAAGAGAGAAAATGTATTTAAAATGAAATTTCTTTAGTTATTTTAAATTAAAATGTGAATTAAATACTCTTGAATGAAGAATTCTTAAAGTGATTTATAAACTAGTAAATTATCTAATTAATTTATTTGCTGTTATTCATGTTTTTACATTTCATTTATGAACATTGAATGCATCCTCCCTTTGCAAAAGAAAAATGATAATGACTTTATTAATCTTACCTTCTTTTTGAATCGATTAATAGGCTACTCAAATTGGGAAAACATATGAAAAAGAAGAGAACAAGAATTCAATCAATTAATATGTAAATATATCACACTTATTTACAATTAAGAAAAGAAATATATAGCCGCTGGGTGTTTTGTGGCTTGGTGAGTAGTCGCTAGTAGATGATTCATAGTTTTTGAATTTTGATTTAACAAGAATAATCAAGGAAACAAGTTACCAAATATATACTCAAACACATACAGACTCGTCTGCTGGGAGGAAGGCATCAATGAAACACAAATCTTGTTCTTACTGGGAGCAAGGACAGTAGCACCCACATAGAGCTGAGTACAGTCAAATTTGTTCTTAACTTAAAAATGAAAAAGCTGATTATTTTATAAATTGGAAACAGCTATCAACTCTTGGAGAAGCAACAAAACGTTTAGATTTGCGACATAAACAAATAAAATAATACAATTTCTTAACAATCTTATGAAGATAAACTACCTAACTTTTCTACTTCCACTACTTCTCCTCCAATGCGTAAAATAAGTTTAAAGAGGCTTGAGCTTTATTTTGATTATTCGTTGCAGCTTTGGCTTAAAAACCAAACAAGAGTTCGTTTTAGCTTGATGTCAAGAACAACAATAACAATCACAACAATGAAGATGATAATGGAATAATCTATTTCCCTTCATAAAAATCTAAAAATCTCAGACCTCCCACTGCTCCTCCTCCTCCTGTACAGACTAATTCTCAGTTCTCAATAGCTAATTGTCTGCAATTAACTAAGGAATCCAATAATAATAATCTTGATGGAAATGTTTTCAAAGAGAGGAATGATCTAAAAAATGTGATTATTTCCCCAAAAGACAATGAACAACCTAACTAGTTTCTCTCCAAAATGAGGGGAGACCTGAATGAACAGGAATAATAAAATAATTGTTTCATGATAAATGTTTCTTTTAAAACTGCTTTCGATGGATATTAAATACCAAATATCCAGCAGACTTACTAACCTGAAAAAGAATCTTAAAAATATTAAATAGAATAAAATAAAAAAGCATCTCCATCTTAAATTAACTCATAGTCTTGTCATGCAAGCAATTAGCAGCTGCAGTAGCAGCAAGTAGTGAAACATTAGTAAGACAACTAATAATCTTTTTAAAATTCTTATCCCCATAATTATAGACAATCAGAATCACTTTCACAAACAAATCAAAACAATAAGCGATCTCATGGGGCTAATCCTGATCAAACTCTGTAATATCTCTCTAAAGGGTCCGTTCAAAATTCCTGTTAGGTTAATATCCCAAACTAATAAGATGTTGTGATTCCTATCTAAAAAACCCAGCCAACACAACAACCTTAAATTTTAATTTATAATTCAAAAATAGCCTCTGCAAATCCTTTCTATTAAATCACACTTAAAGGAAAGAATATTCACTCAGACAATCCTTTACCTAACGATAATTCAAGTACTACTAGCATAAAAACTACTGTATGTTCTTCAAAAAACAATGCAAATAATTAAATAAATCAAACATAAACTCTTGCCCTATCCAAGCCAATAATACAAATGATTCCAGCTAATTTCTAAGATTCTCCTTTAACTTTTCCTAAAACTCCCACTTATCCAACTAGGCACATGCTGGATCGGCTTTTTGAAATCCCAAGTGATCAAATATCGCCTATCCCCACATAATAAAGAAAAACAACAAGAATAATAGGAATATCTGTGGAATCCAACCCATACTTTTGCAATAAAGATGCCCCATCAGATAATTCTTCAAATATCAATAAAAATAGTCATTCTAACACGAATTCCTACAATATTCATAACGAATCCAAATTAGAAAATCATCCATTTGATGAGAATAAACGAGATATCACCAATATCAGCAGCAAAACCACAATGAACCTGGTAGTGACTTAATAAAACAACTAATTCATCAATTAATAGACTTATTTGAAAGACATTTCTCTCCAAGATGAAAAGACCAACACTCATATGCTTACTTAGACTTCTCAAAATAATCAAAATAAGTCCAAAGCAAGTACCAAACATCCTAATACTCTCCACGAAAGGGGTTTCTCTAGTTATTATGGCAATCAACCTTTTACTCCAAATTAACAGCATCGATAAAAAGAAAGAAATAGCAGTATCAGTGTCTGCTAGTAAGTGCTTAACTAACAAAACTCTGACAATAAACCTTCGTTACATCTTCCTAGCAACTCTAAATTAGCTCCTAAGATCATCGATGACAACCCTACGGCAATATCAGTGAGCGTAATAACCAAAGAGAACTCAAATCAACAAAAAAATAATAAAACTACTAGTAAAGATAAATCAACAATTATCTTTTCAGGTGCTCCAACATTTCGATTCCCTTAGCCTTCCCATTACGATAAAGATTCTTTCAAGTCAAAACGCAGTTCAGTTTAGTCATAGACTGTCAGATCTGAAGGAGCGAGCATCTAGTTGTAGGAAGGAAATTCATAAAATATCATAATCTCTCCAAATAAAAATAATCTCGACACTCTGAGTTATTAGAAGATTGCCTAGGCTTCAACTACCTCAAGCTATTTCTTAGACTCCATAAGAGACATCTCCCACACATTCATAGCTAAGACAACTTCATTTATCAACGATAACTTCACTCAAAATTCCACAAGGTAAAAAAAATATATCAAGGATCGTTTTCAATCAGAATTCTTCATTTTCTTCTTCTTCTTTTAGTAGACTTGGCTGCACATGCGATTCAAACTTGAAGGAGAACGATACTTGCTCAAAGGCTTACGCTTGGCTGGAAAAACAGTACAAGAAATCAGAGTAAAGATATTTAAAACAGACGTATGAAGATCTGAAACAAGCACAAGTTGGAAATATGAAGCAGAATGAAGAACAAATTGAAAAGGATTTGAAAAGAACGTTCCCATCTTTAGACATGTTCCAAAATCCTATTCATGTCAGCTAGCTTAGAAACCTCCTTAGGACAGTTGCAAAATACGATCCAACAATCGGTAAAATTATTCTTTTCACTTTTCAATCACTTCTACATTCGTTATTCATTGGTTGAAAAAATAACAAAATAGGTTATGTGCAAGGCATGAACATGATAGCTGCTACTTTTCTCTATCACGCAGAGGAGTATGTATCATTTTGGTTGCTTTAAATCCTCTTTGAAAGGCTAGAAATGAGGGACATCTATTAACCTTGTAAATTATAATTAATTTCAGTAATCCATTTTTAACAAACTTTTTAAGAGTTCGAATCTTTTTTTAATTTGTTTTTGGAGTAGAATTACCTGGTTTGTCTAAGCATCTTCAACTAATTGACATACTAACTCTGACTAAGATCCCTGATCTCTACCAACATTTAGTAAACAATAAACTTCCCAATATTTTTTTTTTCGTTGTAGAACCATCTGTTCCCCACTTACTTCTTCGACTAATTAATCATGTTAAAATACACATCAATACTTTTTGATTATTTCCCTTTTTTCGTCAGTGTTAAGAGCACATTACCTATGATATGTTCTGCTCCCCATGGATATTCTCTCTCTTCGGAATAGTCTTGACTCCGCAAAAACTTGTAATGAAAGAATGAAGGAATCACTCGTTTATTTTCTAAATTCCTCTAAAATCTATATTTTGTTTTATTTTTTAATATCCTCCTGTTTGCAGACATTGCTCTTCGACTAGTTACTCGAGGAAGGTTGGTTGATGTTTTATAAGCTAATCTTAGCTTTCTTATGCTATCACAAAGAATAGCTAATTCAATAGGACATGAGTGAAATTCTTATGACACTAACTCAAGCAAACTACAAATTTGATTAGCAAGAGCATTGGGAGTAGCTCATCAAGCACTCGAAAAAAGTTAATCTTGACGCTAATTTCATAAACTCCATGCTGAATTCTTATAATCCAGAAACAAAATAATTTATCCTAAATCCTCAAATCTTCTGAACTAATAACTATCAAAGATTCATGATATTATGAATGCCATTTTTCCCTTTTCCATTTGATTTTGTTTTTTGTGTTCCTTCGATGTCACATTTATTATGCGTTTATTGTTTATTTCAAAAGGACATCATTCAAGAAGACTTTAATATTTGTTTTTGACTTACGTTTCAAAGTAATTCCTTGTTTAATACCTGAATTATTAACTCCAGTTTGATTGTAGAGAACGGAGAGAGAGAGAAAGAGATTTGTTATGCAAGTACCTACTTTGATTACAGGCACCTAATTAAAAATATAAGAAGCATTTAGAGAAGAGAGCAGCTGTTGTTAAAGTAGAAGAGAAGAAAAGAGATGAAAAGGCGTCGGTTAATAAAAGAAGTTATTATTGTTATTCTAACCAGCTAAAAATCAAGGATTAGCTTCTTCTTTCTCCCAAACAAAATAAATTAAAAGAATAAAATAAAACAAACAAAGCTTTCTCGATTTCACTCTACTATTCTACCTTTAGAAACAACTTTCTTTCTCAAGTTAACTCCCCAGCACCATCATCATCTCTATTGTTTCCTTTTCATCATCATGGACAGATAATAATACGAATAATATATCCGTGAGAAACTTCATCCGATTCTCGAGAAAATGCTTATCGACTGTCTCCAAACTAAACCGAAAGACCCCGTAAGTAGTTTAAAGTTATTAAAAATACATATTTTAGTTGCTGTTTATGAGTGAGTGCGGGAGGGAGATTATTAGTATGCAAATACTGTTCTACTGCTGTAACTGATGTATTGTTTAATAAAATAAAAAACAGATTCCATTCCTGATCCAATGGCTTTCAAAAAAACAAAGCGAGGGTGGTGTTGTCTCTGCTGCTCCAGCCAAAGGAGGAAATGCCAATGTAAAGGGTTCTTCAAGATCAGCTTTTGAGTGGTTTCGAAAAATATTAACAAGAGGAATTTTGATTGTTTTTGTAAAATCAGCAAGCAGGAGCAAAAAAAGCCAGTGGTCATCATTCTGATTCTGAGGAAAAAGCCAGCAGCGATGAAGACGATCAAGATGATTATGTAGATCATTTGCCAACAGCGAAAGAAAAGGGCAAAAATCAAGGGAGGGCGTCTGTTTCCGCTGAAGCTTTTGGAGATTTCAATAAGAAAAAAGCATTCAAGCCGAGAGTGATCCCTAAAAAGCAAGAATAAGTTGATAAAATCTCGAAGAGGCTAACTCAAGCGTTTATGTTTTCGGCATTGGATGCGAACGAGAGGAAAATAGTAATCGACGCGATGGAGGAGAAGAAATTCAAGTAAAGAAAACATTAAAAAGAATGAGAAAATTAATACTTTTACTAAATAATTGTTAATGGAAAAATAAATCCAAAAAAAATGTATTGAATTTGTAATTTTTAACTTGTATTGCTTGTCTTCAGTCCAGGAGAATGGGTGATTCAATAAGGCCAAGATGGTGATGTCCTCTATGTAGTCGATGAAGGAGAATTAGATTGCGAGAAGGTGTTCAAGAAAGGAGACAAAGCTACTCATTTGAAGGTTTATTAGCCAGGTGAATCATTTGGTGAGTTAGCTCTTCTATACAATGCTCCTAGAGCAGCTTCAATTAAAGCTAAAACTGCATGTGTGCTGTATGCTCTGGATAGAGATACATTCAATAATATTGTCAAAGATGCTGCAGCTAAGAAACGAGAACGATATGAGGCTTTCTTAACGAAAGTTGAGATTCTTAAAGATATGGATCCTTATGAGCGCTCCAAAATAGGAGATGCCTTAAAATCTGTCACATACAAAGCTGGATAACTGGTGTTAAAGGAGGTAAGAAGAAGAATAAAATATGTTTGAGAAATGTTAGCAATTTAAAATGTTTTGAATTGTTATTTTAGGGAGATAATGGTGACGATTTCTTCATGATTGAGGAGGGTAAGCTACAAGCACTTAAGTAGATCAAGCAAGGTACTAAAAATATAATCTTTTTAGTTAAAACTATGAAAGTAACTATCTTTAAATTCACTAATAGGTTAAGAGCCTACACCAGTGAAGGACTACAAGGAAGGAGATTATTTTGGAGAGTTGGCTCTACTACGAAACGTTCCAAGATAAGCCAGCATTAAATGCTTAGTAAAATACAAGATTGATAAATTAATCAAAGAGATTTTGAAATAATTTGTTTTGTTTTCTTTTAGACAGATGTAAAGCTCGTAACTCTCGATAGATTAGCATTTAAGCGTTTGCTCGGACCTGTTGATGTAAAAAAAATAATAAAAACCCCTTTAATTAATCTGTGTATGTTTCTTAATTGATTTTTTTTTCTCTTCTTAATCAGGTAATCTTAGGACGAAATGCTGATGCCTACAAGAAATTCAATGCTTGATAAATTATTTTTATTGCTATTCAAAAAAACAAAAACAAAACTCAAACAAAATGTGCCAGTTTTCCCCACCAAAAAGGGAAAAATATAAGTTCTTTTTATTTTTTTTGCATTATCTTTCTTGTTTTAGTGTTCCAAAAAAGGAAACAAATAATGATATTAAGATAACTAGCATTTAACATCCCTCTCATTATTTGTTTTTTGCTTTTTATTTGTCAATGTAAAATGGAAGAAAACAGGGTGTTTATTTAAATTGTTTACAACACATAATATTCAGAAGTTCAAAAAATTAAATTCCTTTATTAATTTATTTTTTACTAGTTTTAATGTTAGTGTTGAGTGACATGATTGGCTTTCGGTAGTTCAGAGATTAGTTTTAAATGAATGGATTTCGTTTTTCATAATGATCGAAATATAAAATATCCGTTTTTCAATAACGATCTGAGATTAATTCCTATTTCTTTTTTGTTCAATAAACTGCAGGGAGAGAGAGAGAAAGTAAAACCCAACAAAAAGAGCTTGATTGATTGTGTAAAATCAAAGTAAAAAGTGAAGGTAAACACAATTTTAGAGGGATAATTAAGCTTATTTTGATAGGCAACAATATTGCAAAACAATTTAATAATCAAAACAAAAAGTTTAAGAGAAATGGGTATGAGGAAATTACTGCTAATCGCTGCTTTG
>Ga0302271_10000831_pt1 | contig 30304 bp, 15 predicted proteins | sample III_Bog_N1_1_FD_198767 | JGI IMG/M metagenome (GOLD analysis project Ga0302271, IMG submission 198767) | Peat permafrost microbial communities from Stordalen Mire near Abisko, Sweden - III_Bog_N1_1 | ecosystem: Environmental > Terrestrial > Soil > Wetlands > Peat | place: Sweden: Abisko... | reverse complement strand
GTTTTTCAAGTCTTAGAATTTATTCTTAAAAACCAATCTAAAAGTTAAAGAAAAGCATGAACTTAAAGGGAGTCGAATTCATAAACTACCTCTACATCATCGTGCTGAGTCTCGGTGAGCAAACTATTTTTGATTTGTTCAATCTCTCTTAACCAAGCTTTCCAATAGGTACATGGATTAATGTGAATGTGTTCTCTTCAATTCAGTGGTTTGGCATTCTTTTCTACATCTACAATGTCTTTTGCGTTGGTAAACTTTGAACTATTTTTACATTTGAGTCCACCCAGCAAGTGATTTTATTTATTTCTGCGCATAACATGACAGATGAACGAGGCAAGGAATATTTCAAGAATCTGCGTTTTCTGATTGTCTTCTTGATGTCGTTCTCCAACATGATCATGATATTTCAATCATATGTCATATATGAGTATTTTTTTTCAGCTAATCAAGATACCTATTACATTCAGCTCACCAATCTTGGATTTGAAGTAAATATTCTTGCAAGTTTTAACATTCTTTTTGTTATTCTTCAATCCAAATATTCAAATTCTTTCGGAGATATTTTTCTTTCCTTACGATTATCCCTTACATTTTCTTAATTTCCAATACGAATCAGTACACAAAAGACACGAATATCTTGATAGAAACTGCAATCAATCTTGTGCTAGCAATTGCGAGCTTTGTGGTTGGATTAATGGTGTTTATGTAACTCAATCGAAACCAAGGGATCTTCGAAGGCAGATTAGATGAATTAGGTCGCCCAAGCACATTACGGGTGACAACCACCAGTCAACAGGCTTCTTCTTTCGTAGATGTTTTGGCAAAATATGATTGGGCTTAGCGATTTTTAACAGTAATTTTCGGAATGCTAATTCTGTTAACAATCACAGTTGATGGATTATTTGGAGTGTTTTACAGTGGAATCCTTGCATGCTGGCTCTTAAGCAAGCTCCACAACAGGCATAACGAGTTAACTAAACAAATCAGCATAGATTTGATGTATCTAGGTGTGCTTAAGATCTTTTCACTCCTAACTTGCTACTGTGGGCTAATTTGGAAACTTAACGTATTTGTGCGATAATACAAAGGTGTCGTGTATATGGTGAACGGTTACATCAGTAGTTACACTTTCCTCTTTGCTGCAACATTCATCCTTGAATTATTGCTTCTGATGTTTACAGTCTACGCGCAGGATCTTCTTAGATAACTCTAGCCACAGCATATCCTTGCTCTGAAAGCAAAACGTCTCAAGAATGAATCCTAAAATTTGTCAAGATTTTCACATTTCCTGAATTCCAATTATTTTGGAAGTATCATAGTATTCTCATTGATTTGGATATCCCTCATTCCTTCTCTGTTCATGTCTATCCCTCTCCTCATACTTCTAGTCGGAAGTGTGTTTAGAAAACAAGTAAGAAATATTTTTGCATTTATCTTTGTTTTTCTTCTTCTTTTTTTATAAATCCATTTTAAACTCATTTTTTGTAATCTAAAATCAGCGAGATATCAAGCTTAAGTCCTCCATAGCGATAACTTACTTTGCATACATCTTCTATTTCATGCTAGCAACCTTCAATATTCCGTTTATCTTTAAGTATGTGACATCATCTCTTCTGTTTAATCTTCTTGGTCTGCATAGCTACAATGAAGAGTAAAAAGGAGTTGATGGTTTACTAAACCGAATGAGTTCTCTTGCATTTTACTAGATCGTAACTTCAATTCTGTACCTTATTACGTTGAAAAAAGTACAAGAAAAAGCAAGGCAACATACAAGGAAATAAAATCATAGTAGAATACATACTATGGAAATTCATTTGCAGTAGCCTTAAGTTCTCAGCTAATTCAACCCTCAAGCTGATAAAAGAGAAGATACTCAAATAGAGCTTCAGCACAGTGAAACTTCTCTTCAGTTGGAAGATGAAGAAGATTTAAGTGAAGATTAGCTCAACGAATCATAGAAAAATAATAATAATATGCATCCACATATCTTCGAGAAATCATAAACTCCTCCAGGATCAGATTCTCAAATATCTCTAAGCCTCAACCACGGTGCTAGCTTTGTGAGTGAACAAAAGAAGAAGAAAGAATAACATACAAACAAGCTAGTTTTAGTTTTAGAAGATTTAGCTAAAGGTTGCATTCTTCATTTAGACAAGGGCATCGTATGTCTAATATTTGCTGCTTCTATCTACCGTATCGACCTCATCCATGCGTTGTTTATGGTGGCTTTCCTTTTATTTGTCTTCCTCGACATGAAACATTGGAGGACTCTTATGAAAGTGATAATTGCGTACTCATTTGTAGTTATCATTTTCCATTATGTCGTATCAGTTCTCTATGAGAATGGCACTATCTCGATCACTCACACTCTTGTCGTTATTGGTAGAGAATAATTTGACAAAAAAGGCTATATTTTTTGCTAATTCTGTTTAAAATTAGGTTTCAAAGAAAATCCCAAAATGAAAACGTTTCTCTCGAAGTAGATTTTCGAAATACTCATCATTCTCTTCTCAACGTATTGTCAAGCAAATATCGTTTACATCACTGAAACATATCGGAGACATCAAGAGAATTATGAGGAATTAGAAAATATCAATACACCTATCGACCGTAAATAGCAGCTCATCTCCTAGCTTGACTCTGTATCTCGCTTCTTTATCGACAATGGTATGAAAAAATAAAAATTACTTTTGCATCATTTTCCTTTTAAATCTCTTTAGGTGTTTGGGTATGCTACGTGAGTCTCCTAAGTGTAGGTCTTCTTCCTCCAGCAAATATTCTCAGCTTAGGATATCTTATATTCTTGTAGATCTTTATTTCATTTACAATGATCGAAAATGAAGAAAAAACTGCTTTCAAGAAGATCATGAAAGGTTGGCCACTTCTTGTGTTTATCTGCTCTTTCATTTTGATCGTTCGCTATAGTAGTCTGTTCGTTGTTGTCAGCAAACTCATTGAATACCTTTTACCGTCGTAGACTTTAGTGGAAGATATTGGACTGTCACATGATTTAAATACACTTTAAATATGTGGAAACGCGATAATTCTGTTAGTTTTAAATGCCTAGCGTAGATTAGTTGATGCTAAGATCTACGAGAGCAGGGTGACACATACAGCTGATAAAATAGTCACCCGTTAGCATAAAACAGTCTCTTATTTCTTTTATTATCTGAAAATAAGAATTCTTCTTCTTTTGAGTGTACATTTTAGCAAGATGGTGCTATTCTACGGATTGATAGTTAGTATCCTCCATTAAAGTGCAGCTGGATAGATAGCGTGCTTTATTTAAATGCTTGTTTTTCTCTTGAATCGAGATTCATATTGGAAAAGAGTATGGATCCCTCTTTGGATGATTTCCTTTACATTTTTGCTCTTGCAGTATCTCTTCTAGCTTCACGTTGTAGGTGATAATCTCACTAATGAAGAAAAAGCATGGGCAGGACTATTCTCGTTAGCAGTAAACTTTAAATTACAAATTAATAAATAAATTAATCAAATTTTGTTTACAATTCAAAAAACAGACAAATGAGTACTGGATATTCTTGGGATTGTACATTCTACAGTAGATTTTGTGTGTAATCATGAGAAAACTCTAAAAATATGAGACTCAACTGTCAGATCTAGAGTTCAATTAGTTCAAATAGGACTTTTAGGATATTAAACTAAAATATTCGCTAATAGAGGAGAAGATTCAAACTTTCCATGAAGAAAGCAAAGCTGAAAAGAAGGAAAGAAAACTCCAGTAGAAGAAACAAAAAGAAGAGGAAAGAAAAGAGTTGAATAATAAGAATAAATCTTCTAATAGTAAGGATTTGGTTTTAGAAACAGCAGAGGTTGGGGGATAAGATATCGATTAATAGAAAAAAAAGAAAACTTTTGAAGATGTCCTCAACAATGAAGAAAAACAAACTTATCAGTTGTATCTAAAATGGATTCCTTTTTAGGATGTAAGATGTGTTTTCTTTATGAAAATCAGTTATTTCTTAACATATGTATTTTTTAAACCTAAAACAGGCTGAAAACAGCGAAGAAAGTGTGAAGGAATTCTTCAAGTATGTCGGCTATGATTTATCTATCTTTGTAATTATCGTCGCCGCATACTTCGAGATGAATGCTATTTCTCTGATCCACATATTTTTAGCCAGCTTCTTCGCATTATTCTCTGATGTTGTCAACAGTACTCGTCACTACAGCCCAAGACTTATCAGATTTGTTAACATTGTCTGGCGTACAATCAACTATCTTATTTTTATCGACATAACTAGGAAATATTTCCTATCCATATGGTTTCCTGAACAATGGCATATTTAAAAACCTTGGGATTCCTGGAGCTTTACTTGCAACTCTAAGGGTAAAAAATCATTTGCAGATGAATCTCACGAAGGTTTGAGTGATTACTCGAAATGTATTAAAGACTGGAAGTACTGGCTTTCTCTAGAAAACGAATCTAATTTGAATCTAATTTTTGATGTCATAAATTTCTAAATCATGGTCATCTATGATAGGTATTTCGGTGAAATTTTAGCGTAAGGCGGTCCTAAGCGCGCTCATGAGAATATTGCTAGCGGTGATGCTCTGGATTTCACACGAAACAGTAAAAGTCTATTGAGTTATTTGAAGGTGTTTATCTTTGGGTATTTTTATCAAATTGCAATTATGATCTTCTTCGTCATTGGAAGTCTCAATACAATCTCTTCGTACACAGATTTAATAAGTATTGCGTATCTTTTCACAAGTATCTACATGCTGTTCAGCACAAAAGTCTTGCTTAGAGTCAAAAATGACATGTGGAAATATTTGCTATCGTTTAACACTTCAGTTATGTGCATTCTTTGCATGTATCAATCACCAATCTTCTAATGTCCAATTCTGTATCCAGAGAATAGATACTATCTCACTTCAGAAGAATGTCTCGCACTTTAGACTGGAAATGAAGGAGATTTGTATATTCTCAATGCTCTAAAACGAGAAGTAGATTCAACTGAAGATCTTTACATTTTGTTGTCTCACATGCTGGGATTCAACAAACTACTTTCCTTTGGACTGAGTCTCTCTAAAGAATCGTTTATGATCCTCTTCTGTCTCTTTGGGCTACTGCAGAAAAACATTTGGAATCACCCTTACACACAGCATTATCTAGAACCATATTTCAAAGATCAAAGGGAATTATAGAAGTAAAATGCTGTTTCCTCAGTAGCGTAAATTCACCTGAAAAGAGTGAACGCATTTTAGTAATAAAAAATGGAACTCGAAGTGTATAACTCTATTCAATAACGAGTTGAAGGGAAAGTTTTTTAATGGGATAATTTATCTAAGAAATAATCTAAGTCAAATATTTATAAAGCTGAAGAATCGCTGTCACTTCTTGCAAATATTCCAAGTAGTCCTGATAATCAAGATAACTAAGAGGACCATTAGATTCAAGAAGAAATCATGTAAAAAGCTGAGAGAATCGTCCTTGAATCTGATGGTAACAAATATCATAATATTTTTAAAAACAATTTCTAAAGAAGAAGCAAAAAAACCATTATTTTCAAATTATTTTTGTAAATCAGCTTTTTTACTATTTTTACATATTTTTGATTTGTTAAATAGTCCCAATTCATCTTTAAGAAGCCATTGAAGCTTGCTAAAAATATCAAAACGATCCTGAAGGGCTTCAAAGAGAGTAAGACAAATTGAGGAAAAAGGGAATCGAAGCTGCGATTGAAGAAGTCTTTGAAAATCCTATTATCGGAATATCTGAATTTAAGGAGAGTATTTCTTGGCTAAATCCGTCGAATTAGCTTGGAGATAAGGATCAAATAGTTGAGAAAAGGTAAATAAATGATGAGGGAAGATAACTTGAAGATAAAAAAGAAGAAATTCTTGAAACTGCAGAAGAAAAGAAAAACAACGAAACAGAAGAATTTAAACCAGCTCAAAAACAACCATAGACCAAAGCGAAGGGATTAAAGTCCTAGATTAAGATTGCCTTGATAGAATTTATATTATCGATGTTGGTCGAAGCTGACCCTGGGTAGATTGAAATATGCAAGAAAGAGGAATCATTGCAACTAGCCTTCTTTGCTCTCTTTTAGAATAAATTCCACTTGATTTGCCTCCTTGCGTTTATTCTTAACGCTGTCATGAATGGAGATTTACTCTCTCTGTTCTATCCAGCAATTTACTTCTAATATGCTCTGCTTGAGAGCCCATTTCCATCGAGAACTTTTTGGAAACTCTTTATGTTCTATACCATCGGTGTGATCTCCGTGAAGTTCCTCTATTAACTGCCTGTTTTCTGTGGATCACCTCCTTATCATTTCTTCTTATTAGCTAAAGATGCGTAATGCTCCGATGTTAGAATCACCTAAGAATAAGCACTCTCGAGAATAGATTTTCTTATTGGAATTAAAAAATATATGGGACCAGCTAGTTATCCATACAACTAAGGATTCTTTGCAGGTATTTTCTGGGATTATGTAGTCCTTCTTTGTCTGCTCGTTTAGCGATATCTCATGCAATTAGAAGGAAAATGGACGTATATTTTCCTATCGAAAGACGTTCATTTTATTCCGCAATACAGGGATCCAGTTTAGGAATATAAAAAGTATAGATAATTACCAATAGAAGAATAAGCCAAAAACTCGTTTTCTCTGGATGCTATTACTGATGCTACAATAATATCTGAGCCTCTAGAGGATGTAAATGGCGAGGATTAAGTTGAAGAGGAAGTTGACCATCAAGATGGCAATATTTTAGGTGAAATTTAAGATGAAAATATGTAAACTCCATTCAGCATTAATGCAGGAAAAGAGCATCAAGATGAAGAGGAAGAAGAAGAAGAAAAATAACCAACTGAAATTGATCCTATTGGAAAATAGCAATAACCACAAGAATACCAAGATAAACATGACTTTAACAATGATCATAATCACTACATTGACGAAAATGACAAAGCATAAACATACAATGCGTTTGAGCTTTTTATTTACCGTTTGTTCCCATTTTACTTGAACGACAAAGAGGATTCAAATATTGCTGCTAAAAAGCAACCAGAATCATCTACATCTAAGCCAGGCAAGAATTACTACATCCACTAATTCGTGAGTTCGTTCTTAGTCCTTGTGTTTTTCATTCTGTTCTTCCCTCAAATGACTAGAACTACTTCAACTATGAACAGCTAAATCCCAAGAGACACGAGATTCTCACGATCTATTGTTGTAATTATCATCATCAGCATATCAGTTATGGTTATTGATAGAATACTTTACAAGCTACGAAGGGTGTCCATAAAAAGCACTTCCGATCAAGAACATACCACCCAACAAGATGACTAATCCAAACATGCTGCTCTTTTTAAACTCATCCTCCATATCTTCTTGACCATATGTAAAAGAAAAAAAACCACTTTAAACTTAACAAAATTTTATTTTTTATTATTTATTATTTCTGTCATAACTAGCCCTCCATGTGTACCTCTTCTTCGTTCTCACACAACAAACTAGATCACTCTTTAGCTCGAATATCTACCTTGTTATTTGCTACATTCTTGTGAGCATCTATCTTTATTTCTCTGCATTGTAAATCCGAAGCGGATATCCATAAATGAGTGTAGGCTCTATTTTCTCCAGAGATACCAGTCTAGCCTATCGCTTATCATTCAACATCTACAGAGCACTTCCATTCCTTTACGAACTGCGTTCTGTGATTGACTGGACGTTTACCTCAACTTCTCTGGATATATTTTAGTGGTTCAAAATGGAAGATGCATATGCGAATATTTACTCCGTTAAGGTAAATATCTTGAATAAAAATGGAAATATTTTCATAATAATTGTTGACTATTTTGCAGGCGGAGATGAACACTCGTAAGGAAACTCATAAACTTGGTGAGAAACGTGGATTCTGGGAAAAGTGCAGCAATGGGTTTATCCTCTTGCTTCTCCTCTTAATTGTGATTCTTCTACCTATTTTCCTATTTTCAAACTTGAACCCAGCAGTGGAGCTCAATAATCTAACTAGTGGCAGCATGAATATTGAATTATAAATTAGAAACGTTACAAAAGAGTTGAATTTACGTCTTTTCTAGAAGGGATCGCTAGAAGTTAAAGAACTCGATGAGCAACAATTCAATATTTTTGAGGATATATTCTATGGAGTAGATTCTGTTTGGTCTAGAAGATTGCAAGTTCTCAAAGTCGACTCTTTATCAGATTCTGAATGTGTTGCAACAGGGAGTATCCTTAAGGAATTGAAAAAACAACTTGCTAATCCAGATGCGAATATCTTTATCCATTTTGATTGGATGTATCTTCGCCCAAAACCTGCAGGAAAAGAATAGGTTTCAGCACAACAATCTTTCTTGCTCAATTCGGCATTAGTGAAATAGATTTCTGACTTGATAACAGATTTTTCTAATGACTTGGAAGTTTAAACTGCAACTAAAACATATGAAATTGATTTAAGTTCTTCGATTCCATTTTTCTAACAGATTCCTGATGGGTAGGTAGCGATCTAGAGAGGATTTGAGCCAGTTTCTAAAACTGAACTTAAAAAAATGAATAAACAATTATCAAAGGAAATCACTGAAAATCCTGGATTTGATGCAAATTTATTCACTAATATTAACGCTAAGCTGGTATTTAATATCAGTCAAGGCAGTTATCTATGGTCACTTCAACGAACAGCCTCTCCTTATTTCGGTAAGAAAAAAAAATAAACAAACAACTTTCCAATTAATTTCTTGAAATAAAGATTTATTTATTAAATTTATTTTAACATTTTCAAGATGAAATCGTTCCTTATTCTGACAAAGATCACAGGATATCAATAATAACTCTCAGTGAGATGGCTTTCTCATCTATTTTGAGTTCTATGAGTGATAACCTGAGTGTCATTGGAATCTATCTCACAGTAGTTTTGACTGTTGGTAGATTCCTTCGTCTTTACTTCAATCAGGTTTCAATGCGATGCATTTGGGAAGAGATGCCAAACACAGATGAGCTGTTCGATCTCTGCTAGAGTATTTACATTGCTAGATTAGAGAACGATCTATTAAAAGAAGAAAAGAACTATGAGTTGCTTATTAGGATACTTCGCTCTCCGGAAATTCTTCTTCGTCTAACGGGGAAATCTCTTTATCATGAAATCTAATGAGATAATTTGCAAACTCAAGAAAAGGAGTTCTTTTTAGGAGAAATTGAATTTATAAATATTACAATTATTGTGCTTGAAAACTACCTGCACAGTAAATGCATTTATGCTAAATACAATTGAACAATTATTTAATATTAACAAAATAAAATCAAAAAGAATCATTGCCATTTTTGATTCCGTAAATACCATTAATCCCATAGGTGTGAGGAAAGAAAACCAGCAGAGAATTAATTTCTAAAAAATGAAATAATTGATTTTCTTTCAAAATGCACAAAATAAAGAGAGAAAAGGTGGGCTTTAAGCAAATTTGTTTGGCTTAGTTATTTTTTTAAAGAATATAAATTTGGTGATAGTTGTTTAACCTAAAATGAGAATGATTATGAATAAAAATGTTTTTAAACTGCTCTTTAATTATTAGAATAATTTTATGAATTTCATTTTTTATTTTATTACTAAAAAAGTATGTAAATTAATACAAATTTCTTATTCATCATTTTAGTCTTCAAATAATGTTAGGTTAAATCCTTCTTAAATCATAAGTTAATCAACTCCCAAGATTAATACCTATTTATCCAACGATTAAATTAGATTAATCCTCTACTTCCTCAACCTTGAATGAACTTGACTAATAATCAAATTAATTAGAAAACCCCATCAAAGCTTAATGATAAATGACATAACTTAATACCCCAATTAGTAAATTTATTATCAAGGGTCCCATAATATTGAAATCATGCAAAGTGGTGTCAAGCAAAGTAAAATCTTCTCCTCTTCATCTACTCTTTCCATGTAAAATTTCTCCACATGAGAAAATTTCTCTTTAGTATTAGAGTAAAAAGTTCCAGAAAAAATGAACAATAGAAGAAATACTTAGGAGGTCTTTCGTTCTTCAACTACTGAGAAACTAAGGAAAGTTGTATTGAGACATTTTGATAACTTGATATAGCAGAAATTCCAAGGATTATTTTGTTTGACCACAAAAATGGTAAACAAGTTAGGTTCCAGTTTGGGATCAATCTTTATTTCAGTAAATACCGAGAGTCTATAAAAGCAGTGGTATATATTTTCTGAATGAATCTCCTTCGCTTCCTTCTCTAACATAGCTTCGATCATAACAGCAAAATAATAATATTTACTATCGTAGAATCTATCATTTTTATCCAACTGTAATACCTCCTCAAAATAAATGTTAATCAGCTATATTACTTTTTCTTCCTTCCTCAATTCAAACCCATTTATTTTAATCCTTCAAAAACTCCTCATATGATTGGCATCCAATAGATTCCTCTTTCTCCAAGGAGTTTATATTATAATATGCAGTTGGAATCTAACTGACCTCTCCAAATTTGAGACACAATTGTTTCTTCCTTTTCTTGTGAATTTTCAAACAAAAAATGACTGTACAATAATTAATCTGCTCTTTCAAGCTAGTCTATTTCATAATCTTCTAATATTTCGTAATAAATTTGTCTATTTCTTCTTTTGAAAAAGCTGACCATTTTTTAAATCACAATCTCAACCCCAATGTTTCTCTGAATCACAATAACTTTACCTTATCTAAAACTGTAATTAATACTACTTTTTGCAAAGTTCTTTTACAAAAAAAGAGGGCTGTTCGTTTTTCTCCATGAAAAATTATTGACTTCCCCCGTCAAATAGTTCTACTCCTTTATGTTAATTTGTTTTGAATCTATTCTTAAAGCAGTCAAATTTATTATTAATATTGTGTGAGATTGCAGCCACTGTAACAATTGGATGATAACAGGCTAAAGACTAAGAAACTCAATTTACGTGTTTGGAATAAATCTTTGAAGAGCATAATATTTGATCATAACTATTAATTTCCCACAGCCACAGGATATTCCTTGAATTTAATTGTAATAATAATGTACAAAATCGGCATTTTATGTATTTCTAATTGCTTTTTTTGAGCTGGCTTGTTCACATTTAGAAAAAGCCATTTCTTTTTTTGAGAGATCAATCTCTGATGCCAAATAAAAGAAAATCTAAGAAGAAAAAAAATATATGAACGATTAATTATTTTTTTTTATTGACCAGCCTCTCTTAGGCTAGCAGATGTAAGTCCAATCTTTTTTAACCTTCCAAAGCATCAATTTGTCATTGATTTTATTCCAATTAATACTCTCGGATATCATGCGTTTTGGGGATCCTTACAGATAAGCTAATTAGTCTTTCAAAAGTGTCATTGTTTGCATCGATTATGTTGAGTCTAAAACATTCAATTTGAAGCTCAAAGAGGGAAAACAATCCCAGACAAAAAAAACAAAATACACATAAAAGATTCATAGAGCTACAGACATTTGAAGAAAAAAAAAGATTTTTAGTTATAAATCTTCTCAGCAAGAAAACCTCTGAAACAAGTACAATGATGGACTCCAAAAATACATTCCCTTAGATTTAGTACTACGCTTATCCTTAAACCCAGTAAACGCTGGTTCCAACATAAAACAACTTTTTGCCTTTTCAGTAATAATACATCGATCCAAATCAACTTTTCATTTATCAACAATCCATACAATTTCCATAAATTTTCCAGGAATAAATCGTAAATAAACCAATGAACATACAACTCTAGAACCAAATGTTTCCTTTTCTCTAAAATTAGACAATCAATAATTTTGCACCTAATTTCTTAAACCTCTACATTCAAAATATGACCCCTTTTCCAGCTTCTCAAGGGACTATTTAATAACCTCAAAGCTTCTTAAGGGAGTTGTAACATAATTCCTTCCCAATATAACATTAAGTCGATGGGGCATAAATCTGTAAAAACACTGAGAATTAAATGATCCCAAATTTTTCTCAAAATACAAACTCGGTTTCAGTCAATTTGATGAATTCATGGTCGACCGCTGGCTAACAATATCTGTTAAACGGACTCAATGGATAATAAGATACTGGAAATCTCACAAATGCTATTGTCTAAAACAATTCTAACGATGCTATTCTCTCAATGAAGTGGAAAAATCTTTAGGAAAATAATAACAATATTCATATTGAACCATTTTCATTACAACTAGCAAAGAGTTCTTCAATTCCAAAATCCAAAGAGTCATAAGAAGATGCTTTATTGCATGGGAAAAAATCTTTTTAGCTCTTAAAAAGTGAAAGTGATATGACAGCTACGTAATCTAAGGAATTGGAAAGACCTTCTGTGAGACAATCTTCAATAATTTAAGACCTCTCCTCTTCCAAAAAACCTTAGCAAGATTCTTTCTCAAAGGAAGACCAGCGGACGTAATATGGAGACAAAGAAGAAATTGAAAGTTAGTCCAACAAAAATGACCCCAAGAAACTAGAACATGTCTTATAGTCTCGGAATTTTTCTAAAAACTTACTTAAATCCTTCTTTAAGTATGCTTTGCACAGAGAGGCCGAGGATAAACGCTTCATTTTCAATTTCAAACGATACATAGCTTCAAATAAAACAAATGATAATATGGTAATTAAATTGCTTACAACATCTCCCTACCGAGCAATTTTCAGAGATTACCTTGGAGAACCTGCAACAGAGTGGATAAATGGCAGTAAAGTGTTAAATATTTCTGGCCAAACACAGTTTCTATAAATGTGCAGAGATGAATAAATTGCAGACATCAAGAACCGATCGTTATCGAAAAAGAAAATTATTCTGTCTCAGCAAGAATGACATATTTTAAGAGGGGAGGGTGATTATGTTTCTCATCACTCATATTACAGAATGGATTTAAATGCATTATAAAGCATTTGTAATTTATAAAGATATTTTCCAAAACATAAATGTTGTTGCTACATTTTTTAAAATAAGCTTCTGTTAAAAGTTAACCTTTTAGAAGCAGATAGAAGAAGATAAGATTTTTTATGATTTTTTTATTGAGAGCATTTTTTAAATTTTTAAGATACAACTCCTTTTTTCCCTCCCCAAAAAATGACTTTCTTAAACTAAATTCATGCACATATTTATTAGTTATTGGTTTAATTCAATTCTCCTATCAAATGAAATTTTCTAAAACGAAAAGTCAAACGCACATCAACTATTTTCCTTCAATTTGGTTGACATAAACCATGGAATTTTCGAATAGAAATGAAGCGTTGTTCATTAATGCGAATCTGCCTAAGAGTTATTTTCAAAATTTCTTTGGTATCAATGGTATTTTAGTGTCCGAAAGGATTACTTTTTTTATATGACGGCTTGAACTTGAATCGAGTGGGTAAAGAGTTTCGAAGTAACCCAAGTCGGATTTAACAAGCAAAAGAATAAAGAAATATCGAGTCAGCTGGTTTCAAGTCACAAAATTTAAAATATTGCCTCTGTAATTGATTTTTCGATATCATAAAACCAAACCGTCCTTTTTCCCCCCCCCCCTTTTTTTACATTCATTAAAACTAAGTCAGCCTGCTATTTTCTTTTAAAAAAAGCTTTTAAAAAGTGACCAGGAATAAATTTTACTCTTCAGTCAAGTTACGGAACAGTTAGATCATTTTTTCTCTGAATAAACAATGCAAATGAAGTCTTGAACTAACTTATTTGAAAAAATAAATATTTTGTCTTTTTCAATTTTGATTTTTTTCACTGATTTCAATAGAAGGGAAATAATAAAATTGATGGGATTCTCAATTTTAATTTTGATAATCATGAGAGGTTAGCTGAAGTTAAGCAATATTAAAATAACTATTAATCTAAACGTATGAGTAAATGAATGGAAGAAACTGTAAAAATTCTGCATCATTGGTTACAATAATCATAAAAAAAGGTTAGCATTTAAAATTAATTATTAGTATTTTTTTTCTCAACTAAGCAGCTGGAATCAACGCTAAAGATAATAGAACACCTTATTTTTAAGAAATAATTAAACTAAACAAGGAGAAACTCACTAAAGAATTGTATCTGTGTTTTTTTCTTAGGTTTTATCAAAATTGAGAAGAATCCCTTAGATTTCTTAAACTGAAGCTTCAATATGTTCAAACAACAAACAATCTAAACATAAAATCTTTCCTTATTTTTTAATAATGTTATTCATTTGATTTATTCTCTTTGATTAGTTTTCAAAGTGTTTTTTAACTCCTAAAAAACTTCTCATAATTAATTCTTCAACACCATAATGAGCTCTAGATACATTAAATCCATATCTAGTTGCAGTTTTAAATGCAAAACAATTGTGAGAAACATGATAATCCGTGTAACTTTTGATTTACATTGTTTTTGTTTGAGTTTGAAAAGAATTCTGCTAATTCATGCGTTTTTTGGGATTTTTTTTTTTAATTTTTTTTTTATTCATGAAATTACTTGATATTATCAAGCACATAACAACATGAAGATAATAATGTTATCTTTAGGCTCAACAGATTAATTCGGGTTATAAACTGATAATATAAGCAAATTTGCTAACTTGAAATAATAAATTAATTATTTTTGTTGAGACAATTAAAAAATATCTCAAACTAGAATAAAATTGTGCAAAAAGTTGAATTCAAAAATAAGATCATTTTTTTAAATAATTATCCCTTTATTTTACTTTTCATGTCAATTGATTAGTGTTGTTTGCACTCAAAGCAAGTAAGAATTAAAAGACAATTACTACTACTAGTGTGTTGTAAATAAGGAGATAATAAATTATCAAATCATATCGCAAAATGTATTCTTTCGAGAAAACAATTAAAAATCTGAATTTGGAGAGTTGTTCTCAGTTTTGTGCAATAAAAAAATAAACACAACGAACGGAAATTAGATCATCAAATCTAGAAGAATAATTTAAGATCAATTAATCTACAAGAGTGAAACTTCAGCTAGAATAAGAATGATAAGTAGAGTCAAGGACTATGGTGGAGTACAAGGTGTATTTCAACAGAGCAGATAGAATGTAATGTTGTCTTTGATTTTAGATAAGATTAAGTTTCTCATCTCTTTTTGGAATATATTACACATGCACCTGCAATTAATAGGTGTTGTAGACTCCCGAGTAACTGAAGCCTTACAGAGAAAGTGGAGCAAAAGAAGTTGGACGTACATGTGTAACGAATTTTTTGTTTTTAGTCACATAAAGTCTCAAATTTCTCTTTTACCACAGTATCTTCCTAAACACAAAGAAGACATGCAATATTCATCTCTTCCAAATTCTTTTGGCTTGCCAACAAAGCCTTCATATAGAGTAAAAATCCATAAGAAGTTGAGAGCGTTGATTCATTGATTTAAACAACTTTTTGTATCCAAAAAATTAGATGAAAGACTTTATCCCAAACGAAGATCGTTCAGGAATGTCTTAAGTTATCACAAACATCTAAGAGTCAGTTTATGCCTCAAATAAACTGTAAAATTCGATGAAATAATTCATTTTTATTTATCTTTTTCTTGTTTTTGGAATAATTTCTTTGAAATAACTTTTTTAGTCTACCACTTGGAAGAAGCATTGATAGACAATATTAGCTTCCTGAAGAAACTCAGAACAAGAATTTTAGATATGGTGCTTCTACTCGAAAAAACGAAAAAGATGCCAAGGATCTTATGAGTTATTATGTCTCTGAAACTCAGCCTTCAGAAATCTACTAACCAGTTTTTAAGCCTGTTTCTCGTATCGATGTGGGTGAGTAAATCAACCGTCGATACAATACTTAAACTTTCTAGCCTGACAGAAAATTTGGAGTCCCTAATGTTACATAACCTGATGAGATGAAATTTGTAGTTAGTAATCTTGGGGCATAGGAAAAGTAAGGCAATATTCGGATTTTTAGGATTTTGAGATTTCATTATTATTGTTGAATTATTCGTTTTAGATTAAGTTTTTGAATAGAAAATGTATTACTTTTACTCTATTCATTGAGAAGCTAATTGCTGATGTTAATGCTAAAATGTTTCCTTTTTGTCTTTGTTAGTTTAAGGGTAGCAAAGATAATCGACAAGAAATAGGATTATTTCTCAAGTGCAACTGTGAATAAACTAGGTAAAAGTAGTTAAACAGGTATTCTATTAGCTGATAGTGGTCGCAGGTAATTTGGGTTGAATCCACTATCTTAATCAACTCCCAATCTCAAAATGCTAAGTTCACACATGCCAGAATGTTTCAACTATTCACATCTCACTCAAGCAGACTTGAATCAGGATAATCTTGGAAAATCTGTTGTTCTAGGATTGAGAAATATTCCAAAACAAGGAGATGAACATAAGGTCTATGGATTACCTACTATTCGAACGGATATCAGCCCTCCAAGAAATCTCTCAATAGGGAATTATAAGGTACATATTTCATAAATATTTTTATGAATTTGCATAACAAGTGAAAATGTTGTTTTTCTTTTTCTCTAAGAATTATGGAACTGAACACAACGCTAACAAACTTCTCATGCCTTATAAATATGCATTTATGGGATTGTCAGAAGCAGATTTCTCCGCTCAACGAACTAGAGAGGATGTAAGCAACAACAAAAAAATCATAATTTATTAAAAATTCAGTCGATTTGAAAATTGAAATATCTTATGTTTAATTTGTTAAGATAAAACTGTTGATGGAGAAAATAGGCATTAAGTACAATATTGGAAAATTCTTCGGCATCTTTTAGGAGGCTCAGAAGATAGTAAGATATCTTCAATTTTTGTTAATCTTTCTTGAAATTTAAAACTAGAATAATTTTAGCAAAAATTAAACTAATTTTGTTTTCTTAAAAAAAAGGAAGGAAATGCTATTGAAACAAACCGTGTAAGTCTAACCAGCTTTATTGCAGCCATGAATTTATTAGATTCTGTGAAATGAAATAATAGCATTTTGTATATCGAATTCTCAAGAAACAAATATTGAATATTTGTATCAAAAATATTATGATTTCGTTCTGTGGATTTTTCTTTGGGGTTGGTTAAAATAGTTTAAAAAATAGGAGTAAATTGTAAAAGTGCATTCTTGCTTTTTTTTGAGCTTTTCTATTATGTTGCTCAAATCGATCTAATAAATTGAAAATTTCTAAAAGAATTTTTCATCGATTGACGATGGGCACTGCTAAATAAGTTGCTGATAATGATCTCCAAGAATCATTTCTGAAAGACAACGAAAAATACTTTCTTCCATCGAAGGAAACACTACAATAATAATAGGAATAGCAATTAAGAGATGAAAGAGATGCATCGTTGCTTAGAATGGAGAGAGTTAGTAGCGCTCCTGAATCCTCACAGATAGATGACATAGAAGGAGTTTAAGTTGAAGAAATCAGTGATGAGAAAAATTAATAATATTCCAGAGGAAGTAGTGTAAGAGCAGGAAAAGGATTCAAATCTGCAGTCAGCAGTAACAGAATGTAGTTTCGCAGTATCCTTAAATCAAGCAAAGCATTTGGAAATGATTCATTGCTCGTATAGCCTCGATTAGATGCAAGTGGAAATGTCATAAAATCCTTTGCGAATACTGGAGAAAAACCACTGCATAAAATCACATTTCATGAAAATATTACAGAAGTCAATGTTGTTGAAAATTGGAAAAAATACAACACTGATACAAGCCAAGAGCCTTCTTGTGGATGCTTCCTCATTTGAATTTGGGGATTTCTGTAAAGAATAAATAATAGGTTTAACACATAGAATTTCAGTAAAAGTGTTTTTGGTGATATAAAAGATAATTTTCTTATTTTATTTATGTAAACGTCTGTGATTACCTGTTTCAGCAATTAGCTTAGGCAAGGGAGATCTCTCTTAAAAATATTCTTAAGAAAGCCATTTAAATAGGTTTAATTCTTTTTATTACTTCAGATTTAGGATCAAACACAGTCTCACTGATAAGAAAAAAAAGATTGTAAAAGAAAATGTCTCAACAAAGATTATCCATTTTTTAGAAAGAAAGTTGTAATATATCATCACAGAACTTGTGAAACAAATAATTTGGCTATTTGGACAAGTTTCTATTCGAGAAAAAATTTAATTTGTTCTACTACATATCCAAGGAAAGAAAGATTTAGATGAAAAGTGAGAATAATTACCCTTATTTTGCAGAAGAAAAAAAATCTAGAAAAATTGAAACTAAAACTAAAAAAAAGCAAAATGTCCTTCTTGCGCACAGTCCAACAAGCACAATAAATTAAAAACTATGTGAATTCATAGTTTTCTTCGAATATAATCCCTTCACTCATGGATTATGTCAGAATTCCTAACATCTCTCCTATGTATGAGAAGGAATGGATAACTAATGGAAACCTTAAGAAAGTAAAAACTTTAAACTAAAAATCAATTTCACATACAAATTATTTGTTTAGGCTGCTGAGCATCTAAGAGACTGGACACTAGCTTAAGGACTCAAGGGATTAACTGCGGAAATTGTCCAAGACGAGGGAAAACCTCCTCTTGTTTTCGTTTAGGTTGAAGCTACTGATAACTCAGATAAATCAATCTTATTCTATGGGCACTACGATAAGTAACCTCATTTCACAGGCTGGATGGAAGGGACAGGTCCAACTACACCTGTGATTATCAAGGACAGATTATACGGGAGAGGTAGCAGTGATGATGGTTACTCAATCTATGCTGCTGTACAATTTGTTTAAACTTCCTAAATTCATAGATTTAATAGCTGATTGTTAATAGGTCACAGCAATCAAGACTTGCTAGAATTTAGGCTTTGCACATCCTCGTTGCATGATAACAATTGAGGGAGAGGAAGAGAGTGGAAGTGGTCATTACATGAATTACTTAGAAAAACTTAATGAGAAGATTAAAACCCCAGATTTCCTCATTTGTCTCGATTCTGGCTGTGGTACTTAGGATAACATGTGGCTGACAACTTCCTTGCGAGGAAACATCAAAGCAGATATTTCAGTTAAAGTACTTACTGAAGGTGTACATTCAGGAGGTAAGTATTCTTGTTAGTGCCAGATCAAATGTAATTTTTTAATCTTTTGCGATTTGAAGATGCAAGTGGTATTGTACCTTCAAGCTTCCGTATTTTAAGAAATCTCCTTGATCGAATAGAAGATTCTAAAACAGGTCTGATTAACCCAATTTTCCACACTAATATTCCTGCTTAAAGGTACAAGATTCTTTAACATTTTCAATTCACTTTTTTTATTAAAAAATAATATTATTACATAACAAACACATTTTACTTATTTACTTTATGTTTTTCAATAATCCCCATCTATTTCTTCTTTAAAAGGTATTCTCAAGCATGCGAGGTTGCGAAAGATCTTGGAAATGATATCTTTAATCAATTCCCTTATATCGATTCAACTGAATCTATGTCAGCAGATCCTTTGTAGGCTTACCTGAATAAAACTTGGAGACCTCAACTAGCTCTAGTTGGAGCTGATGGATTACCTGAACTAGCCACTGCTGGAAATGTACTTCTTCCAGACATAAAAGTTAGAATTTCTTTAAGACTTCCACCTAATCTTGATGCCCAAACAGCTGCAAACAATCTCAAACAGATTATTGAAGCTAACCCTCCTCATAAAGCTACTGTTTAGGTATTTTAAATGCCCTTTTTAAGGATAATTTATGATTTTAATATTTGTTTTATCTTGTGATAAGTGCAAGATTATGAGTGCTGCTAAAGGATGGGATGCAAAAGAGAATCCTGATTTCTTATCTAAATCCTTCGATGAAGCCTCTCTAAACTTCTTTAATCAAAGCAGTCGCTCAATTTGTGAAGGTGGATCAATTCCATTGATGACTAAACTTTAAGAGAAATATCCTAATATCTCTTTTGTTGTTACTGGTGTTCTAGGACCTCATTCGAATGCTCATGGTAACAGTTTACATTGTTTGAATAGAATTGTATTAGAAATTGTAAAAATAAAGGAATCTAAATTGTTTATTATTATTATTTAACTTCCAGGTCCAAATGAGATGCTTGATCTACCTTTCACAGAGAAACTAATCTCATGCATATCCTAGATAATTGCTGACACTTCTGCTTTCTATTCAAACAAGCCATGAATGAAGGAGGAAAGCTAATAAATCTTGCTGAGTGTGACATATAACATCTAAGTTTTTTATCCCTCTGTTAGATTTTCATTTCTTTTTGATCAAAACCTAGAAACATGTTATTTTCATTATTTTTGCCAAATTCAATGAATTGATCTAATATCTTCATTAAGTTTTAATTAAGGAAACAATAAACTAGAAAGTAATTATGTTAATAATATAAGAGTTTTAGATTGAATAATTGAATATTTTGCAAATACAAATTTATAACAAATAGGTTTAAATAAGGGGAAAGATACAGTGAGAAAGTGAGTTGATTCAAGCTTGGAAATGCCTTTTGAAAAGAACAGTTGAGATGTTTCTGTTGTGTGAACAGATCAACTTTTCTTTGAAAAACAAAAAGACAGTTTCTTTTGCTGTTGAAAAAAAGAAAAGAAATTGAAAGGGTTTTATGGGAAGCCAAAGAGAAAGAGAGAGAGAGAGAGCTTTTATTATCTATGTCTCTCAAGGTAAGTAGGTAATAAGTTGAACTATTATCTCATCAGACCCATATTCTAGATGCTATTTTGTCAATTTAAAACGAATTGAAAAAAGAGTGCCGCCTTCTGTCATGTTTGGAAGTTGGTTAGTCACTCCAGAAACTGATATTCAAGTCTTGCTAATAATTCGAAGGGCTTGCATTTTCTGAACTTGAATAATAGTAGCTAAGATGGAAAGATTATGATTTGTGTTATCTAGGTAGCCAATTCTAGAGGTTTTTAGTATTTGTAATCATCATTTATGTTGGTTATTCTTCGTAAATAATTTAAGGGGGAGCAACTTACACAGTTTCAGGTTAAATTTCGAGCTCTATACTATTAGATTGTTCCTCTTATTTCCCATAGCCACCTCGCAGAGCATAGACTTAGCGAATATATTCCTTGTTTTTTTTAGTAACTGGACGTTTGGTTTCAACTTCTGCAATTGCAGTTTTGACAGGAAGTCCTTAATGAAGATGAAGGTAAGATATTGTAACCTATGCTGATCTGTAGATGCCAGATGTGCAATGGATATAAACATTCTAGAAGAGAAAAAAAACAAAACATTTGAGTTAGTTTTTAGAAGTTGAAATCGAAAAAAATGTACTTAATATTAGGAAACAGCATCTGCTAAGATTTAAGTTGCCTCCCCAAGTTTCAGAGCCATGTCGTAGACATCCATATCAGCTACAGGAAAGTGAATGACCTTTATGCCAAGAGATTCATAGTGATTTTGTATATTCTGCCAATTCATGCAGTTGAGTTCCATATCATCGATGGTCTATAAGTTGAACACAGCACGCACTCCCTTGGCAGCAAGCTACTTGATTTAATCTAAATTTTCTGGATAAGGACCTATTTAGATAGAAAAATAACAAAATTATTAGAAATATTTTATAAAAAGATAGCCAATTCATCATACAAATTTTGTGAATTGATTTTTTCATTTTACCAAGTTGAATATTAGGAGTGATTTCATCGAAGGAAAATGTCTCTGAGACCCATTTATCGTTGATACAAAACGCGCCTTAAAAGTCTACATCGTTTTTTGAGAAATTAATATACGATGCCTTGCGTTAAATCTAATCGTTGTCATGTTACTCGCTGCGATAAGCGAATTTATATTTTAAACTTTACTAGCTTGATTTAACTAAAAACTGTTTCTCCCAGAATATAATTTCTTTTATTTCGTTAGTTCCTCTTTTAGTGGATATTACTGACCGTTTCTTTAACTTCTTGAGCTTCATCAGTCCGCCCATGGATTCTGTGTTAGCTGTCACATAAAATCGTTCTTTGGTTGATTTACAAGGAGATTATTCATATGTTTCTCTAGGTAGCTATCCATTAGAGTATTCGAGAGCATTTGGAAGAGAAGACGTTTTCAAGACTCGCTGACAATCAAATAACCGTAGGATGACCTTCTTGAATTCCCAAACATCGACTGTTATATTTCAAACAACAAATTACAATTAAAGAATAGTTAGTTAGAAGGGGGGGAGAGAATTTATGGGGAATACTTATCTTAAAAGATTAATTAAAGCAATCAAAAGGTTAAGATTACATATTTCAATTGAGGATCTCGCATATCCTTTAATATTTGCACTTCTATTCGGTCCTTGTTCCCATTTGATGTTGCCATGGCTTGGCGAATCATGATGAGCAATAAAAAATTTATAGTCAAATGCTATTTCCTTGTTAACTTGCACTTCAGCAGTCCACCAGTTACCCTTAAATTGATAAAACAAAACAGGAAAAGTTAAGAAAGGCTATAAACACAAGGAAGAGTGAAGGAAATAAAATACTAATTAAAAATAAATAAAAAACAGATCAGACTCTCATTTTGACTTTTTTGTCGAATGATTATTATAATATGAGAATGTATTGTAGGAACATAAATCTAATTTAAATCTTGATAATTACATCATTCCACTTCATCCGTATGGCTTTATGCGTGTCCCAGCAGCCGAGAGATTCGATATTTCCAGAGACAAACACAGCTTCTTGGAAGCTCGTATTGTATTGAATTTTAAACGTAATGAGAATACTTTAGACTGTCATTAGCTGAGGATGATGATGCTTGAACAAAAGAGATAAATCGATTAGTGAAAACTGAGAGTGGGTAAAGATTGTTTCTGTCGGGATATTTATTATAATCAAATTCAGCTAGAAGAAGTTGATCGTTATTTATTGAGAAATTAATTGCTGGAGAATTCTGGATATTCAGTGATTTATTCATCACTAATTAATCCCACTCTCTCTCTTCTATTCTCTTCATTCACCCCCAAGATTTCCTTCCCTACCCCCCAATATCCTCAACAAAACTTAGAGAACAATTTAAAATAAAGAAGAACGAAATTACTTCAAATATTTACACATTTTAGGAAACACTGGCTTCGTTTTCCTCTTTTGTAAACCAAAGATGTAAACTATTATTTCTTATTACTAGAGGGGGTACGTTCATTTCCTCATCTTTGAATTATTTTGCTCCTTTAATCTTTTTTTAGAATGCTCATTTTAATTAAGAAAAACTACTAACATTCTAATGTCTGTGCGATCTTTCAAAAAGACATAAATGACCAGGTCTTAGCAGCAATTAAGAGTGGTTTATTTTTTGTTACTTATCTTCTTTTTTTTCTTCAACTCTTTGATTTCCCAATCTAGCTATTTTATATCAATTTTTCTCATACCCTACTCTAAGATCCTGCTCTCAGAGAATGTTGATTAACCTATTTGATGACCAATTATCCCAACTGACGATAACTTACCCCTTCAATTCTGAAATGTTGAAGCATTATTAAAACAAAAACACTCATTTACTCCCCCTTAAAAGCAATCTCTCCTCAAAATCTTATTTTGAAAGCGATTTTTACTATTTTTTGGACATACAAGCTCTTCGTTTTGTATTTTCAGCAGAAAATTTTTGATTCTTTGTTTTTTACCAGATATTTTACTGCTTTTGAACTGTAATTTTACCTCTTTGCTTTTCTAAGCAATGAAAAATTTAAATCTACTTGTTTTTTTTGGAAAGATTAATAGGTTTGATTTGAATCTAAATTGATCTTCTTAGGATGATATTCTTTAGGAAGAATAATAGCCACTAAAACAGATTGGATTAATTGGATTTCGAGAATCTTCTTCTTTGTTGCTTAGTTGTTTTAGTTAAGCTTTTGTCTAGAGTTGAAGTTGGCTCATTTTGTATTAAGCCTAAAGAGATCAAGAAATACACATATTCTTAAGTGTATTTACTATGTTTTAATCCCAATTATCAGAAAATATGTAAAGAATAGACAAATAATTGAAATATTTGCCTTTATTTTTTTTCAATTTCAGAATCAGATTAGTAGTGTTTTACCTGCATAAAGTGTCACTTTAGAAAAACAATAATCTTTTTTATTCTAAGATGATTATATTTAAAGGATGTTATTCACTTATTCGTCTCTAGTAATTGACAATTTGTTGATATTCATTTTTTAAAAAATATTTAAATTATCTTATTTCTTACAATCAAATATTATGATTTACTGCTATTTTCTGGATGAAAAGCCATTCGCCGTTGAGAACAAGCTATTTAGAATGAATTCCTTTAGAGATTCTGAATACTACAAGGTAAAATTGCTTCTATTCAAAAACAATATTAATTGTGTTTTTTTAGGGGATGCTTTTCCTTCCTTTCAAAAAAGCATCTTTTCTAATTAGAAAAACAGATGGATATCCATACAAATTCTTCAGAACTTTTTAATTTGATTGGTTGTAGATCACGATTCTATTTTTGCTTCTACTATTTAAATCTTAAGTTATTTCAAAGCCATGTGTTAATTATTTTTTAAATAATTGAAGTTTATTTAGCAAACTTAAGGAATCCCTATTTTTTAATTTTCATGGTATTTAAGGCAATCAAAAGAAGCAAAATCAAATGAACTTTTATTAAAAATCTCTTTGATACTTATTTATCCAGTCCATTTCTCTTGAGTTTTATTTTTAAACTACATGTCGTTGTGTTCCATCCATTTTACTTATTTAATTTCTCTCTCTAAATCATTTTTATTTCCATTTTCCTCTAAAATTCATTTCTTTTATTTAAAGCCAAATAACTGCCCTTTTATGTTTTTTTTGTTTGAGATTTCATTCCACATTTAACATTTACAAAAATGAATATTTTACGTAAAAAGATTATTAATATGTAGATAAACTAAATAAAAAAAAAGAGTTTCATTATTTTTTTTTTTTTCATTTCTTCAACACAGGATATTTACTTGAAGTTAGACCACTTCCATTACTTAAAGCTGCAGAATTGACTTGATTGTATTATGGGTAAGTTGGTTAGAAGTTATTGTAGGAGTTAGGCTATTAGATATTGAAGTTAGCTACAGGAACTTAGACTTAAGGTTAATGATAGCCTTGTTAACCAGGGAAAGATGCTTAATTATAAGGATTAACTGGGTTTGAAGAGAAACTGTTAGAAGGTCCAAACGAATTGACTGGAGGTGCAATTTGGTTAACTGGGTTAGTATATGATCTTTGTGGAACACCAGGGATATTGATTGCCATGAACTCTTTCTTAACAACATAGGCAACTTCTCCTCCATTTCCACCTTGAGAGGAAGGAGGGTATGTTGGATTGATCATGCCAACAGGTTAGGATTGGAGAGGTTTTTATGGAAGGGAAACATTGAGATTGATAGCAACAGGATTAATTCCCAGGAGGAATTCTTTGGGTGCTGGAAGAACAGGAATCGAAAGGAAATCAAGATAATCCCTGTGTCCACCTGCAACAGCTCCAAATGTATGGTTATTGTGTCGATATTTGAAATCCTCTCCTAGATCTATGCCAAAGCTGTTGCTCTTGCCTCTGTAGGTCACGAATCCAAGTTTGTTGATAAAACCATCGGATGTTTTACCATTGATCTCGAGTAGATAATCATCAGGCCCGATTTCGAAGAGAGCACCGTGAGTTTTTTCATTGCCTTTTTCTTTGATGTTTGGTTTGTTGTGAACTATTTCAAAAAAAAAGATAAAATTATTAACAACTAATGAGGATTTGGAAGACAATTATTAAAGATATTCAAATTACCAGCATCAAGAAAGTCACCAATAGAATCTTTTCCGATCTTATAGTAGACTTGGACTCCACGGATATGCTATTCATCCCAATAAACAGAAATAGCATTGATTTTGTAGTGACCACCGATCTTAGAGAGTGGCTCAAGATCGTCGAATTTCTTATCTTTCTTGTGTTCAACACCAATCAAGACATGAGTTGGGATGAAGGCATCAGCGAGGACTTATGTTTAGAAGTTTTACATGAGCAAAGAGGGCGAGAAAGCGAGAGAGAGAGAGAGATTAGAGGGGGAAGATATTTATTTATCTCTTGATTTTGTTGTTTATTAAAAAAATAATTATTGAGAAGAATGAATCCCCTGTTTTTCCTCTTCATCTAAACACTGATCAGGTACCTCACTATCGCTAGCAGAAGGATTATAACAAGAATAAAAACAGGATTTTTTTCATAAAAGCAGACATCTTGGATATTTTTGATGCTAAATTGATCACTCAAACGAAATGAGGAAGGAAAAAACATTATTTTATTGAAATAAATAAGTTTCTTTCAGTACTTCAATGAGTTGCTTTAGCTAACATGTGACTAATGTAATTAGTGATATAAAGATCTATTGAATTATGATAGGAGACATTTTGAATTGAAATTGTTAACTTTCCGATAACAAATTTGAGTATTCTTCTCCCTCCCAAGGTTGTCTAGATTATTTTTTTAAAGTTAGATTTGATTTATTATTTTTGATAAAAGAAACAAACAAAATCAAATTTTAGAAGTTAATTAATTAGAAATTAATTATTTTTGAGGTATTCTCTGTTGGAAATACTTTACAAAGTTAACAGCTAGCAGATTTGGTTGATAAATTGGGCAAGTAATAAGCCAATGTCATTTAGTTTTACCTAAAAATACAAATGAACAAGTGTTTTGTAACAAAAATTATTCACTTCAATCGATACTGAAGGAACAGTAAAAACTGGATTAAATCTAAAACATGAGGATCTTCATTAATGTTAGTTCAAGGAAGTAAGAAAATCTAATCAAATTATGATTCTCTTTTGAAAAAGGGCTTCTCTGTCTGTCACAATGCTCAAGAGAATGCATCCAACTGCCTCTCATCGATTTCTCAGGTGCAGGTGCATTATAAAAAGTTGTAACTTCTTTTGTGTATCTGCCCAAGGAGCCGAGCCATAAATGTAAGTGCTAAATTAACTCTGATACCTTTATTATCCGTAGAGACGTGGATATTCTGAGGTTTCAAGTCAAATATCATGCAAATCTTCTTCAGATAACCTAAATCCACTCCTTTAAATTAAAATCTACTGTATTTTAACTGCAATCAGTAAACAAAACTAAAGATATTAGTTATTAACAATGATCTCAGATACACTAGCAATCGATATCTCATAAAGGAAATTATGCCTTTTCTTTGAATTTCACTCATTCAAAACCATCAGTAAATAACTTTCCTCCATTTGAAATGAGACTTCCTTGAGAGTTTCTTTCTCACAACATTAGCAAATCTAATCGTAGACACCCTCTCCGACTACTGAAATAAGTTTACAACAACCATGAATAAAATTTTCTTCCTTATTTAATTTAAATTATGTAGATTATGTACATTTAATTTTTTACTTCTTTTTCAAACTCTGCCTTCAATAAACTTTCTTTGAAATTGTTATTAATCAGAAAATATCATAATATCTTCTTTCTCATATTTTAACAAATAATAAAATATCTAAAATGGCCTTATTTTTATTCAATCTCTAAGGTTTAATGACTTCTTAATATTACATCTTGGACATTTTTACAAAATAATGTAAGCTAAATCTATGACACATGTTAGATTAAGTTAGTTTAAAGATAAATAAATATTCAAAGAACCCATTTTTTGTTTAATAAATGTGGAGATTTTTCTTTCTTTTTTTAAAAGGAATCTTGATATTAATTAATAACTTTTGAAAGGCTTAAAGAAATAAAGCATGAAAATATTATTACAGAAATATTACAATTTATTTTTGTCATTATTTAACCTTTAAAATAAGTAAATCACTCATTGTAGTATAATCTTTCACAATACGCAGAATCAATTAATCTAAGTGCGCACTTGTGACAGGTGTCATGAGTAAAATCTCAAAAATATTCTCAAAAAAAAAAAAAAAATTAAATTACTTACTCTTAAAACGCAAAATCATCATGGAAGTAAAAGATACGATTAGTCGCCTGTTTGATAGCAGCGGAGATCTTTGCCTTTCTTTGGAAAACTAATATAAACGAGCCACTCCAATTGCATACACCTTGATATCTTGCATCTTTTACGTGATGGTTGGTGTTGGAGTTAATATGCTTAAACAATTCAACTCCTCATAGATCCTCTTCCTTCGTTCCATTATATCTCTCGTAATCAGCACTGTTTTCATGCAACAAGGTGGCTACAATCCCTTCGTAGCAGATAAACTAACTCACAAGCTGCTGATATGGCGTTGCATTTTTGGTGGATTAGGCCATTTTTGCTACTTTAGGGCGTTTCATCTGCTGAACGTTGGTGATGCTATGACTATTTTTCAGACAGCTCCAATATGGACTGCAATTCTCGCAGGGATTATACTAAAAGAACCCATTTCAGCTAAGCTATTTGTCTCAATAGGTTTTAGTTTTGTAGGTATTATCTTAGTCATGCAGCCACCTTTCTTAATAAGTTTCCTTGGTATTGTTTCTAGTTCTTCCACAGAAGAACAAAGCTCAAGGTTTCTTGGATTTACATTTGGTTTTATGTTTAGTATTTTTGTGAGCATCACAATCATAGTTATCAGGAAACTCAGTGGAAAGGTGCATAACAGCATCGTCATTCATTATGTATTGATTTCAGGGTATATGCTTAGTGGAGCTGATATCACAAATAACGGAGAATTCGATTCTGAAATTTTCTCTGCTTATAATTTAACTTGGGTTATTCTCATCGCTGTGTTTAATTACATAGCATAGATCTTGTATAGTAGAGCAATCTTCATTGAGAAGGCTACTCGATTAGCACCTTTCACATATTCTCAAGTAGTCATAGGATTTTTAGCTGAAGTAGTTTTTTTCGGGAAACAAATTAGTCTTTTAAGTGTCGCTGGTGCAGCTTTAGTCATATTTGGGAATATTTAAGTTGCAAGATAAAAATGAAGAAGTTTGCATGTTTTCCATATCGCTTTATTCTTAAATTCACCTTTTCGTAATGAATAAATTTTGAGAATGTCAACTAACTTGTAATATTTCCATTTCAAATTTCAATTCCTGCAAGAATACTTATATTATTGTTTCATTGGATAATTTCCTCCCTAATAGCTCATTAAAACACTAATAAAGCATATCCTTTATGAAAAGGTTTCTGATCATTCTTGCATTTAGGCATTTTTGGATGTTTCCCAATAACAACAAGTCAGAACAAAAATTATATCATGAAAGAAGTATTTTTTCCTTTTGATTTAAATTAATCTCTTAAAGTCAAATAATTAATATCAAAACCTTAGAAATCATACCTTCATGCCTTCTGAGCAAAGTTAATGAGATTATTGTTAATTAAATCTAAAAATAGTTCAAATACAATACAGAAAAATGGAGTTTTAGATAAAAAGATCAAAATTTTATTTTTATATTTTATCTTTCTATGAGCTCCTAAATCTAAATAAAAAGAAGGCATAATTATGGATTTATTATTTTTAAATGAAGAAACAAATATGGAAAAATAAGATAAATAAATCAAAAATAATCAAAGAAATTAGCGTCATAATATGTATTGTATCTATTACTATTTATTTTGAACAAATTTCAAAGACGAACTATATAATGAAAGTGTAAAAGAGAGAAATTACTGAGTACAAAACTCATTAAAATGAAGAATTTTGTAGTATTTTAAATGATGAAAAAAAATAGTTGTAGAAAAGCAATTTCATTCATTTCATTTTTTGCAGTTATTTGAAATCAAAAATTGATTATGACGCCTTTTGGCTTATCTGAAAGTTTTAAATTGTATATTAATGACGGCATTTAAGTATCGAAGCGGCGATACTTTAGCAAGGAATCACACACACACGCTGCTTTCAAATAAACTAAGAATCTGAGCCAATGAAATAAGAGTAAACCATCGAAGATAAAGTTAAAAAACCATTTCAAAAAGGAGGAAAATCTAAGGATTAAGTTATTTGGATTAAAGCTTAAACAAACAAAAAGTTAAAGATTTCTCCCCTCCTTTTTTGAAACCTGAAATGGCATCAATCTAGCAAGAGACAGCCCGCAAAACTGGCGAATTCAAATTCATTTACAAAGACACTGAGTATGATTGCTCTGAATACGCAAAGAAGCACCCAGGTGGTCTTCATTTTTTCGAGAAAATGATTGACGAAAAATCTGACATCACCGAATACTTTCGAACCCTACACAGCAAGAAAGCTCTGAAGATCCTAAAAAGTTTACCTAAAACCCGCACTAATCTATTAGAATCCAAAGATTCTGTGCTGTTCACAAGCATCAAGCGCAAAGTTAAACATTTATTCGAACCCCACTGGCCGATTGAGATATGTATTTTGATAATATCCTTCTCGATATTCCTCTTCGGGATCTTCACTCCCAACCCAATCCTTGGTATCATCTTCATAGGCATAAATTAAAATCTTGCTGGGTGGGTCGGACATTCTTAGAATCACAGTCGCAATCCTA
>Ga0302271_10000830_pt1 | contig 30376 bp, 25 predicted proteins | sample III_Bog_N1_1_FD_198767 | JGI IMG/M metagenome (GOLD analysis project Ga0302271, IMG submission 198767) | Peat permafrost microbial communities from Stordalen Mire near Abisko, Sweden - III_Bog_N1_1 | ecosystem: Environmental > Terrestrial > Soil > Wetlands > Peat | place: Sweden: Abisko... | reverse complement strand
AAAGCGCAGGTTCAACTACTTACAGTCTCCCTAGATAAGGTTCCTCAAATCTTCTTGTGTTATTGCCTTTGTCTTCCTGCTCGTATACAGGCTCAACTACAACTCAAATAGGCATGCTGATCTATCAGTAACCAGTAACAAACAAGCTCTACAAGGTGATAGTTGACACATCCGGCACAGCAAGTGCAATACCACTTTCCAATGTATTTTGCCCTTAGCCAACAAGTATTCAATATTTTGAAACGGACACTGCAACCACTCTCTACAACAACCTTGGGTAGATTACATCTTCTACCATATCAAGTTCTACTGCATCCTCAGGGTTCTCTATTATCCCCTCCCGTACAAGTTTCTACTCTGTTGGTTCATTCACTGGTGCATAAGGTATCATAACCTTCTCGATTGCATCAACTATTCTCATGCAACAGACATTATCCCTAACTGTATCGATTTCCAGTGGTATAACCCTCACAGCTTGTGGTGCAAGATCAGGATTCTTTTCCACTACTTCCTAGGATATCTCTCTTTCCCTTGTGACGTGCGTTATATCCTCCAGTACAACATTTGTGTTAAGTAATTTCAATAAACTAGATTCCACTGTTAATCTCGAAATCCAATTAGTCTACAACACTGATAGCTCTCCCTCCTCTGTCCCCACTATCACTTTACTCCTCGAAGCATACCCTTCCATGGCACAAATATCCTAAATCTTAACTTTAGGATCAGGAATAGTTTAATCAACTTCATATCTATCAAGCACTCCATATCCTTTAGAACAATAAGGAACATCCACAACCTACTTACTAGCCATCTCCATCGATCCAATCAACACCATAACCATCGACTCCTCAATCCTTGTGATGACCGTCACAGTAGTCCTGACATTCAAAAATGAATTTTAGCTTTCATCAGTATTCTAAAATGCTCTCTGTAATACTATCACAATTACTTCCTCAACATCTAGATTCTTCTACAACCAAAATTGCATTTCAAGTGCTAGTGGAGTAATCACCATGACGTTTGACGCTACGAATGATTCTGCATACTGGTCTTCCTTAGATCCGTTATAATTCAATTTACTGCTAACCGCTGTGAATGACTTGCAAGTATCCACACCGTATCGTTATAAATCGCAGTTCTATTCCGTCTTAGTGAATGCATATTCTGATGGATCAACTACTAACCAATCCCTGCAATAAATCTAACTTATCCCATCCACTGGAGCCCTTTGTAGCGCCTTCACAGCTACATCTATCACATCATCAAGTTCTTCATTAACTGAAATTCAATTCAGCATCTCAAACACACCAGCTGTCTCTGCAACAAACGGTGATTACTTAACAATTGAATTCGATACTTCCGCAACATTCCCAGTTGACATCATCTCCAGCATCCCATCGACATCTTTGAAAGCCCAAATAGAATGTCTATGCTACTAATCCACTGCGACATAATTATCTAATATCTATTGCTACAGACACTACGCACAAGCTCAATCAGGTTAATCAATATTATCCATTCATGGACTCATACTCACTGCAAGCTCCTCAGTGTAATGCTTTATCCCTTAAATCATGACACCTTCATCTGTGCCTAATAACTCCGGAGTTGCATACTTAACCTTATACAATGGACCTATGTTCGCCCCAAACTAAGCAACCTCCACTGGATCGCTATTTGACTCAACTTCAACAGGATACATATTTGGAGTCATTGGGAGTGCTTCTCCGACAATCTCTGTGTCTTCTACGACAACTGCCTTATACTATTCATCCTCCCCAACGACTCTCACACTGTCATCCTCCGGTGCTTCCTTCAATGCCAATACTTGTTTCTACGTTCTCTTCGACATGCAATCGACGACCTCATATATTCTAAGTTACGGCACAGCTTGCTCAGGGAATCTCAGCATCTGTAGAGTCTACAAGACACTTGTGAATCTCCTAGTCATCAAGCAAACATCAGGGAGTTCCATCAGCATAGCACTCTCATAATCCACTCTCACTTATTTAACATAATCCGCTGTTATAAACAAACTCCCGCATAAATTTATCTTCATTCACAATAGAGAAAGCTTGAATCCTTCTTCGTATTCGTTCTTATCAGTGAATGATCCTTCATCTGTGCTGACTCCCACACTCACAACTACGACTCTGTATCCTCTTCGTAATTCATTGTTCTCCCCGTTTATCTTCACCTACACACCTCCAGCGATATTTGCATTTCCAGCTAAATCAGGTATCAAAATCACACCTAATACATATAAGCTAGTCACTTGCCAAGCATACACTGCAACATATCAATTCACATGCTCCGTAACATCCAACGTAGCTACTATCCTAATCAGTGTTGCCCTCCCAGCTTCCACAGCAATATCCATAGCATTCACTGGAACGATGATGGAGTCAACAAGCACTTCCTTCACATCGTATTACTATTCCTCCTACATATCTTCAACGGATTATGCCCGCGCAGGCAGCATGTCGTTTAGTATATCTTATTCCTCAGCATCAGCACAGAGCATCACTACAAGCATCGTACCATTTCGACTTGACTAATTCCATCCAGTTATCTAAGTCCCTGCGACAACTTCCTACGCTCCGATTCTCGTAAGTCTCACGCATACATCTGACATTTCAACTTCTTTCTCTTCGCTGAAAATATATTTGCAATCCGCGAATCATCTAGTGGACTCGATCAGCGCCTCAAGTTCAACAGTTAAATATATCGATTGCTACTATAAGGAATACGATGCATATGGATCATTTAGAATCCTTCCACCGGACACCTGCACACTGCAATACGATTCAGCAAACAGTTACAACGTAATCACAGCAGGTTTCCCCTTGAAAGGTGATTTATCGACAGACAAATTCATAATCGGATCGAAATACGAATTGATCATCACATCCAACACATTTACCACTACGCCTGGTGTCAAAATGAGCACAACTGAGGTAATACCAGCTAAACTTTTGATTTCAGCGTCGAGTCTCTTCTACAGTGAGACGCTATTCAGTTTTATGTCCAATCCAACTTCCTTCGTGTTATCGACATTTATGTACACAACGTCGAATAAAAACACAGACACATCGATTTACTTTGAAGTTACTGCACCATCCATAGCAGCATATCCTGCACAATATCTGGAAATCATACTTGTGGATCTAGCTACCATTGCTTTTACCACACTCACAGCTTAAGGTAAGCTTGCAAATACTTTTTAATTGTCTTCCAATTCTAACATTGGTTTATTTCTAATTTTCCCCTTCATTCTCTTCTTCCTATTCTCTTAGGTTTGACGATCCCTTGCTGGGTGAGTAGTGCTGCAATCCCTCCTTCCTTCGTGATACCACCATTTTGCGTTGTGCACAAGCGAAAGAATGATCTAGTTATCAAACTCCTCTCCTCTGCCGCATTCTCTGGACTCATAAAGATAGCTCTAGACGATATCCGTCTCCCAACAAGCCCGATTGCATACAGTTACTTTTCTCTTAAAATCCAAGCTGTTGGCACAGATGCCTCTGCATTCTAGCGACCATATATCCTTGGAAATCGACATATTACACATACATTCTCCTACACCGACCCTATTGCTATCTCCTATTCATCTCCAGCGATGACTCTATCTAACACATATTTTGGATAGCCAAGTGTCTACATGCAATTCTCATCTATCTACTCCAACCCAATATCCTACAATTCGGGGACTTGGTATCCTAATAAAGTCAAAATACGTACAATCGGAGGGTATTTTGACATGGTTGAAAACCCAATGGTCGCTGCTCAATTCTATGAACGATCGGTAAATACCTACTCACTGCTCTGGATGAACCCGAACTCTCACACCCTCATCGCTCAAACAACCTACGCCTACGCCTACGCCGGCTACTGGTATATCCAGCCATACATCACTGGACTGAACAACCCCACTCTCGCCACCAAAGCAATTTTCTCCGCAAGACCTACATAGATAACTTACTGGTTCTACAGTTCCTGGACAACCACAACAGTCTACACGCCTGTCATGGCCCCAGCGTATTCGTCATTCTCTGTGAATCCAACAGGCATTAATATTTACACGAACACGGTTGGGTTCTACTTTCCACCGAATAGTCTCATGTGGTTCTAGATAATTGTCGAGTTTAATGATCAACCTGCCATCTTCGCAAACACCCAAGGCAGTGAATATACCACGCTAACTCTTACATCAACGAATGGAATATCAGCTTTCTACGAGTGTGCATATGCTTCTAACACTGGAATAATGGGGTAAATTGGATGCGAAGTTTAGTCTTCGACAGCGATTGTCATTGGAAATGTCGCACTAGGTACAGCAACACCTTGGTATATCTACGTCCGAGGAAAATCTACTGATGGAAGCAACAATTATCTTTTCTAGCTCACATAATATCTGTACTCTGTCGCTACAGGCTGGACATCTCTGCTCGTTTGGCAGTTTAACGGTGGGGGTGGTTCATAGTCTGGATGGAGATCCTCGTATATTGAGCCAACGGCGGGTATTGGTTCAGAGAATAAAATATTCTACAATTACTTTGAAAGACAATTGAAATTCATCAAGCCAGGGTTTGCTCAAGTGCACGAAGCTAATTTCTAGATTACACCTGATGCAAGTCTCGCCATTGGTGCAGTCATTACCTTTAAGTTGCAAGACTACACCACGACAATCATCGATCCAGGAACGAAGAAACTTTTCTGTCTCATGATGAAACAACTCGGAACGGGCACATATCGAATCGGAAGAAAGACAACATGCACATACGCAGCAGGTGTGTTTACATTTGTGCTGACAGCCCCTATGACCCTAGGGAACACATACCTCTTGAACAGTAAGAATTTTTCACAATAAAAAATTTTTGCTTTGTTGTTCTTTTCCTCATTATTTTGACTGTGGCTATGCTTGTTTAGTGAGATATGACAAGAGTGAGACAGGTTACTTTGCAACAGTGTCAAGTCTGTCTTAATAGCAATATATAACAATCTCAATGAACTCCGAGACAAATCTAGAAATAATATATTTAACAAATTCCTTCAAGAAACTAGTCTTCACATAGAATGCCTACACTGCAGGTGCATATGACTATTTCAAAATCGATGTCACACCCTAAACAGCAGTGCCAGCTGGAACAACCACCAGTGAAAGCATCCTTTATGTTGAACTACAATACGCACAATATCCATACGATGCAGGACTAGTTGCACTCTACAACACTGACTCAACACCATTTTACAACGGCTAAATCAGCGATTTCAGGAGCCCTTCTGCGTCTCTCAGCTCCGCAGTGAACATCGCGCAAGTAGGAAATACAGCACTTTCATAGAATTTTAGATTCTCAATCGTAAATTTCTCAAGTCTTTCAGCGGGGAATACCGTTTCGTTAAGAATCCCTATGGTAACGAATGGCGCAGTGGGCTATCAAGTGATGATCCGCATGCGAACTATCTTGTATACATCCACCGCACCCACAACAGAATTTGTACTTAACGACGATCTATTCATACGGAATTATTAATTCGGTGGAAGCACTGGAGCCTGCAATGCTTACAGTTCCTATATGGTTTTCTCATCATACGTTCAAACAGCAGGGACAGCTACCATGAGAATAATCATGAGTAATCCGACAGGATACGCTGGTGATACTGTTATATTTAAGCCAGTATCAACACTTGCATATGACTACAAGAATTGGGATGGAAAGATAATTCCTGGCGTTACACTCGTCGAACAATTCTCTTCATCGAATTCGATCGTCATGTGGATAACTAATTCATTCGGGTATGTTGATATCACCATCGGTGGATTCACTACCTTCGATGAAGCAATTCCCTTTAAATTTGCTTTTGCCTAAACTTCTACGACTACCTCGAGTTACACGCTGTCGACAGCTTCAAGTAATCTAGCAAGCTATCCCATGGCTTTCCCATGTTATCCCTCAAGCGCATGGGGTGTTTAAACTGCTGTGGTATCTGATACAACTACTAATAATGTCTACAGCAATAGTATCGTCACGATTACTGTTAAAACGAGAAAGTTAATAGCTGGATCGTCGATTAGGATCACTGCAAATAATATGTACTTTAGTAACCACTACGTGCATAAAATTTCAGCTAATTCAGGTGTGCTTCCAGCAAATACCAACGATGGGATTCAGATCGTAGTGAGTAACTCAGATACATATCTAACATTTTCGGGATTCGCGCAGATCGCTGCAGGAACGTAACTGACTATTGTATGCGGATTCCGCAATAATGCAGTAGCCAATACTTAATTCCTCTATAGTGTAAAGATTATTGCAATATTCCAATTTTTCTTAACCAACTTTATCTCTTTTTTTCTTCTTTTTAGTCATTTGGACCGAATGGATATCTCATTGAATAATACAATGTGAATCCCTACGTGGCTTACTACAGCTCAAACTATTTCTCAACGTTCACGACGACATTTAAGAGAGTTCAGCTAATCCAGCCCGGCAATTGGGGCCCTCTGCAATTTAACTTCATAACAATTGCAAATCCTGTTAATTTTGCAGTGTCAACTAACCATCTTGAATTAACAGTCCCGACTGATTTCTCAGTCGCATCAGGCGGCACTCAAGTCATCGAGTATGAAAAGACCACTGATATTAACTGGGTAAGGCTATCTTTAGAATTTTGGGCTTATTAACACCAATTAATATTATATTTGTATTTTTGTTTTAACTCAGATCTACCCTAAAATCACAACCTTCGGAGTATCTCCTACTACTATCTCCCTCTACCCACCAGCTACTATCTTCGATATTCCTCAAGCAATCGAACATTAAGCTGTAGCTTACACGTATGCTGCATCAGGTGGAAACAATGGATTTTAATACCCAGCTAATATTGGCTATTACACATTTTCATTCGTCGAATATGAAGCTCCAACTGCTGCAGAATATTAATATAATTACTTCCGAATGGACCCTCCAATCGATGATTATCTACTAGCCCTGCAATCACTCAGCACTCAAGCAGGTGATTGGACTGTGATACGATTCAAATGGCAAATCTAAATCAACGCTGTAGCTGGAGATGAAATCTGGATTGAATTCCCAACTAACGGATATGGCTACTATGACGGTGGCACGTATCTCAACGGGTAGATAGTCTTCGAGTAAGATCTGGGTAAAACTGGATAGGTCTTCCCAGCCTTAGAGTGCTTAGAATCAGGCTATGCAACATTAATTTCAAATTCTAAACTGTTCTGCGACATAATCCAGCATGGTGATAAGACAACTTATCCTCCATATAACATCCCAACGATTGTGAGAGTTCAAATTACCAAATCAATCTCATCAGGAACAGTCGTTGAGTTCTTCATCGCTGGTATACGTAATCCACTGTACAATCTAAGAAGAGCGATGATGACAATTAGTCTCCGTAAACCTGTAGTTCAGCCGTTTTTCTATGGGAACGATAGGTACCCCTCATAAATCAGCAAAGGAGAATACACTACAACTGCTGCGACTTCATATTTCACATAATATTCCGGAGCAACCTAAGTTACTTATCTACCAGCTGGTACATTCCCCGCATCATCCTTCTACGCGACTGGAATCGTTTGGGATTTAGCAAAAGTACACACTTGGAATCTAGTTTCTAATTCCTATTTCAACAACAACGACTGGGTCGTTGTGTATTATACATTGAATAACAACTCCTAAATGAGCACATCATGCACTTCCAGTAGCAGTTGCTATATCTTCCCTTCCTTAGGATTAGTTATCCTAAAAGTAACAGGCGCAACCGGTTCCTCCAAATCCATGACATTCACTGTTGGAAACATGAACAATGGTCTATTCAGATATGGTGGAACATTCTAAGTCGAACATTGGAGCTCCACTGGTGCGTTGCTGACTGCATACATCAACATTGGGTTATACTACACGTACTACACAACACCGATTACTGTGACACTCAAACCTACATTGACTCCACAGGAAGTTTCCATCATCGATAACTACTGGCTAAGAGATTTCGAGAACATAGCTAAAATAACCATTCAAGGCAGCTGGGTGTTCAGCAACATCAAATCATTTTGGCTTGAAAAACCAGCTGAAATCTACCAATTCGATTTAACGCATCCCTTCTGCAATGCAACGTTAACTGTCCCTGCAGCTGTTCGCACACCGTACCCATACAGATTCCACTGCTAGGTTACAGCTACTTCCGTGCTCCTTGAACTCACCTCTGATTTCCCAGTTTACACCCTAGCCAACTAAGGCACATACATAATCACAATTTACGTAGGATTGGATATTCTAGAGTTTGGTGCATCCGGGTTGACATCTGATTTTAACTTCATGGCATTAGCTTTGCAAGTATGTGTGAAAGACCCTAACTACGGCGTAACCTACAGTTAAGGAGCAATAACAGTATCAACATACATCTAACCTGATATACGACACATAAAATTCGATAAATCGAGCTTTGAGAACAGGAAAGCATCACCAGGCAGCTAAGTTTAGTTTTTAGCACTACTCGAGCCACGCACGCCCTTATCGTAGTATCAAATAAATAAACTTGTCTTCAGAATCCCTGATTAGTATTCCTATCCTGCTGTCAAATCCTTGGATTCCTGCACAATGATAGGAAAAACTCAAACAGTTGTAAATCTATGCTCGCTTGTGCGTGACCACGGGCATACGTACATAACTGTGATTCCCGATGCGCTCTATGATAATAAAGTGAAGACTATCACATTGACTGACAGTGTGTATACTTTTGGTGCGCCCATATGGCCAGGTGATTTCTATAATATGACAGTGTATTTATATTCGGGAAGCACTTTACTGGAGATACAGACTCTCAATCTAACTAGGATTCTCGGTTATCCGTATACAGCAAACTCCATTGCAGTGACATCTCTAGCTGATCCTCTTCAAAAAGGACTCTTCTATTTCGATGCATAACTCAACGCAAAAGATGTACTTCCTGGATACAATACAGCTGCAGCAACGAAGTATACCTCCCTGGAGTATACTTTTGCCAATGCAGACGCTGAATTCACTGCTGATCTTGGTACAGGATTGTCCAATGGTGACGAGATTCCATGCATAGCAAATTCAGGGATCACTACATTTGCGAAAGGCAAACTTACTTGCACAATAACATTAGGAATCGATTCAGAGAATCTACCAACAATAAATGTCTTCGGATATGACCAAATCAAAGCAGGCACAGCATATCGAGTGTTCTTCCCTTTGCTAACGAGTCTAGATCTCGGCTTAGCAGCGAATACGAATTCAAGAGTCAGAATCTACTACAAAGACATCAACTATTCTGCGATTTACTACGAAACACAAGTAAGTTACTTTATAATTATTTTTTGCTTAAATATTTCCATTTCTCATTGATTATTTGTTATTTCCTTAAAAAAGTCCTATTCGTCAGTGATTACGACAGCTGCTAGTTCTCTAACTTCTACCATCGGCGCAGTTACTACTTCCGCTAACAACCAAGTTGGTTAAAAACGAGACTATACATTTACATTCTCTCTCGTTGGGACACTAGCGACCACAGACTACTTGATTCTAACATTCCCACAGAATTATTTCGATAAAAAAGGTGATTTCAGTGTCTTAACCTGTGCTGGGTTCACAGTCTAAGTCTATACAGTGTCAAATTAGATATACTTACAGCCAACTTCGGCTCAATCTGGAACCATCACTTTCGTCCTTTCCTAGCTCATCAACCCAGCGTACAGCTAAAACAAAGCAATTTCAATCATCGGCTAGCAACTAAGCGGCATGAAATATGTTGCACTGAGAGAATTCCAAATTAACCATAGCTTCAATGCATCGATTCTCCCTTGTAGCTCATTCGCCAGTACTTAGATGGCAGCGTCTACAACAGTATCTGGATAAAACGATGTGACATACACACTGACATTCACAACTGGCCATTATGTCCCTCCAAACACAGGAGCTATCACATTAACTACCCCAACGAGCTACATCTACAGCCTCACTGATATGGGAACAACGTGCAGTTTAGTAGGATTCTCAAGCGATGCAATTTGCTAAATCGGATCATCCAATCGAGTTGACATTTTCCTGAGAAGCACGGTACTTAACCAAGCTAAAGAATACACCGTTATCCTCTACCATATGAACGCGAAGACCTTATCATCAGCAAGTTTCACGATAGCAAGTTTATTCAGTGAGAACATCTACTTGTTAGAGAAAATCTGTGAAACAACTGTAGCCTACCCAATATTCGTAGATAGCGGTATTTACGATGAATGCTAGATGGAGATTTCCTCTTCCATCCTCTCAGCGAGCGCACCATCGTTGTACTCCTTCACAATCTAGTGTAACGCAAGGATTCGAGACAATTCCTTGATTCAAATCAATCTCTCTAAGGAATACTACAAAGCGAATAACATCACTTCACTTAAGAATCTCGAATGTTTCTCACCTAATCCAGTGATTCTCCGCAGCTCCAAATGCCATATCGAGAGGAACGGCAGAAATTATTATCTAACCGTGCAGCTAAATAGCATCGATGCGCTGACATTATTTTAAATCTAAATCGTCCTTGCAAACCCAAAGGAAGTGACTTCAACAGGATATACCTTCTCAGCTGATATCTTCTCTTATTTGATTCTCTACGCGAAAGCTGTTGCATAAACTGGACAGAATATTGTGTTATTATCAAATGCTAATACAATTTCGACAACTTAGCAGTTAACCTTAACAAATATTCCAAGAAATGCAGGGTCTTCAAGTACATATGTGTTTGCAGTGCCTGCTTTGAAATGGTCTACTCCAGGAGCAGCTGTAGAAACAATCAATATCAATTTTTCTAATGAATTCTCCAGCGGGTTAGGATCAGATGTCTCCTGTGGAATCGAAGCAACTAACACTCTAGTCAACGAGGAGCTTTCATATTCTTTACTTCTGAATCTAACGTAAAGCTCCAGTTCCAGTAGCACTAATAACTACACATCTATCTCCTGCAGTGTCTCTAAACTCAGTATCTCCATGAATTTATCATCTGCTTCCGCTTTTACCCTCGAGTAAACTTGGCATAGACTCATCATTTCCGAGGTAACTAACCCTGCATCCTACAACGCTTCAAACACCTTTGGAATCATTTACATTGGCTCCTCCAATAACATTCTCTTTAGCTTCAATTCCAAATTACTCTACAGAATCACAGCACCTCCACAATTCATGAGATTATCGAATATCTCCACTTCGACTCCAGATCTACGAGTACTATCATCATATCTCTTCTAAGCTCAAGCAAACACCTACCTCCCAGCAGCTAAATCAGTCCTTGTCAGTATCAGTCTCCCAATTGGCCTCTACGCTACAGTATCCTAATTATACGAATCATTAACATCCAAGTGTAATATCACAGGACAGAACAACTTCTTAGTATCCAGTGATTGCTCCATCTATGCGAATCAGAAGCATCTAGAAATCCTCAGTGAATCGACATCTTTTGCAGCGTTAAACTCCTCAACAGCGTTTAATTTCACAGTATCTTCAATCTACAATCCAGATACATAACATTCCTGTGAAGAAACGCTCCCTGATTCAATGTAATATGTCCTTAAACTCATAGACGTATCTTCCTCTGATATTTTACTCTAATCTGCACCATCTCTCGATGATTTCCAATCAAATTGTGCAGTATTTTATGCTATTTCCTATTAATCTACTGTATCAGGATAACTCTCAGTCTTACCTGGTATCTAATACCCATACACAATTTAGCTATCATAACCAGCTAGCAACCTAACCATTACCCCACAATCTTCCTCAAACTAACTGAAATTCACTCCAACATCCATCTAATTCAATGATTTTATGCATTCTTCCTAAGTATTCACTATTGGAATTAGTTCAGACACCCCTCCAGGCGATTATACAGTTTTCTTCAAAATGAACTAAACCTTCCCAAAGACAATTTCAGACACAGCTGATTCCACATCCGATGACACATCATTAACCTTCCCAGCATAATTCTTTAGATAGATACTCCCACTGACAATATCAATTCTTCCTGTGAGTTTATACCCATCACCAACAGTAACCATCCCAGAATAAACAATCGTATCAATTGGATTACCAGTACTTGTTCAAGTCATAATCTCAACTGCCCCATCATAAACTATCTATCTAGTCATCAAAATCCCTACTGCGTTCTCTTCTTTCATAAGTGTTTCCCCTAATTCTCTTGAAATCCCTCCTGGAACATTGTCATCTTCATTTTATCTCACTATTTCCTCTGCAGTAGTACCTGATACCTACATCCCAATGGGAATATCCTTAACATCATACTTACCTTTAGCTCATGTGCTACCTTCCACGACTAAGTACATTTCGTTTGCAGCTGACAGATCATTTTCATCTTAATACAATCTCCTGAAGATCCATATCGCAGATACGTTCACAGATACAGCACTCAACGATAAACTAAAACCTGTGCTACTAAACTCCTAATCTTCATCTGTCTTGAATCTGTCTAGGATACAGGATCTCAAGCCAACTATTCTGTCATGTTCTCTAAGTTCCAGCACTTAAAACTCTGCAACTGTCCGTTTAGTTGCATCAACCTATGGATTCGCATATGGTACGATTTCCAAATATGGCTCTCCAGCTCCGACAGTAACTTCCATAAAATATTAGAACTACACGAATGGCTTATCGTATGTATTCCTCAAGGAAATCCCTTATTCATTGGATCCTTTAACGGGTGTGGTAAATTATGAACTACTCATCACCTTTTCGAACCTTGTAGCATAAACCAATTACAAGATATATTTATTCATGGACAGTGCATTTGGACAAACAGAATTTACATCTTTGTCATTCAAAACACCAAGAGCACAATTCGCTCATAGATTAACTGTCCCGTTATCTACAATAGTCCCTTGTAATTCAGTCGTTACAGGATTAGCAATGGCACTGAAGATATCTTCTTCTCGTTTGACATGCTTAGCAAATACAACCTAGCTTTTAGCTTAATAAGCTGCACTAGACAGCGATATCATGAGATTCCCACCAATCAGATACGAAATAATCATGGCAGCTAACTTACTGAATGAAAATGAAGACACCAATGCGATCATAGTATCATTATAAACTGATGATTCAGTGAGAAAATTATTGAAATAAATTCTAAGTGCATTTTAAATAGATTCCAGTGTACTTGCTACTAAGATTATTGACATAGTTCCTACCATCAGCTCAAATCTCAGGCCTTTATCGATCAACTACAACAATGCCACGTTTGAAATCAGCTTATGGCAGAAAGGTAGAGTGTTTGCTGTGATTAGAGATACCTATTCGTTAGATACTGCAAATCCACCGGTTTCAAGCTAAATTGCTTTAGGGAACAATGAAACGAATGGATAGTTATCAAAATATTAAGTGATCAATTAGTTGACGGATGTGAATGGATATGCAGTCTTGTTCTTTGATGATTTAGACGATGGTACAAACTACAGTGTCTATGTGACCTTAGCTGATGTAGAGTCAACATTGCCGTATAATTTACTGGAAGATAATGAGATCATAATATTGAAATTCTAAACACCTTATAATATGAGTAAGCAGGAAATCAGGAAGAGGGATTAAATGGAGGGTTTAGTATTATTTATTTAACTTTTTAAAAGATTGTTGTTTTTAACTTTATACTTTTCTAAAAAATATATTAGATCTCGGAGATTATGAAGATCCTCTGGCTGCTATTGCATAGACATAACCTGACTTAGCAGAGGCATTGAAGAGATTCATGAATTGAACTCTTTTTTTATTAAAGATTTTTAGTTCATTTTATTAGTCCATAATATTTTTTGTTCTTTGAAGCTAAAAATCAATAAATTAATAACTTAAGGGGTTTTTTTCATTTTTATTTGTATCAAAGAGCAGTGGAATTTTTTTTTTTCCTTATTTCACAACACAGAATCAAAGTTCAGCCTTCTTGATGCTTCACTTGAATTGAGAGAAATGGTTGAGGAGGTAAACTAATTTTATCATCCAAATAACAATAAATAATATTTATCTGGTAAAAAGAGATAGTTTTGAAACTAGTTTGATTGGGTGAAGAAAGTTATAGACAAGAAAACACACATAAGGTATGTCTCATATATAAGAGGAATTCTGATAAAAGCATGCTGACATTCATCGCAGTCATGCACAAGAATAATCCATACGTTCTCAGATTTAATTAAATCAATAAACTGATAAAATAAAATATATAATAATTCATAAGATTATTTTTATAGATTAATAATAGAAATAAACTGTGGAATTGTCTGCTTGTTAGCCTGTTTGTTGTCTTTTTGTTTTTTCAAGGGAATTTCAAATGTTAATGCGAATCTTCTGTGTTTCTAAAGCCCTCATTCTTAAAGTATGCTTCTTCATTGTCGTGCTGTTATTGCATTCTTTTCGATCCTTAAACCTTTATTATTATATTTTTGCTATTCCTGCTCTACTTCTAAGATGATTTATTCCTCTCCATATTTAGTTAATAAAACTTCTTTTGTAGGATTGATTCAGGTGTCTAGGGAGATATTATTTCAAGATTATTAAGTATTATGATCATCTTGCTTGGGATGTTTGTAATTAATAGCTCTTATTTATAGAATTGATTCTCCCAAGATGATTATCTTGTTATGTTTTGTAACTGCTAACTCGTTTAATTATTATTGTTTTGTTTTTGTTTGTTTTGAGTATTTTTTTTATTTTTAGGATTACATTTTTTGACTTGGAGGATTGTAAACTCATCTCAGTAAGATATTCATGTAAAAGATTTTTCTCTAGTTCTTCTTCTCAAACTACATTATTAGATAATCTCCTTGTCTAAAAGTGATTCGAAGAATTATCTGTGTATTTGCTTATTAGCAGTTTTTTCTTTTTTTCAAGATGATATTATTAAACTAAATATTTTCATATTTTTCATTTATTTTAATTCATCGATGAATGAAGTTAAGTTGACTATTATTGCATTCTTAATGACCATCTTTACAGCCAATAGGTGCTATTGTCAATGCTGTGTACTACTACTTTCACTCAATGTCTGATGTTAATTCACGTTTCTGCTGTCAATCATCTGAATAGACTTCTTAAATCCTTCGTTATTACCAACTTCTTTCATCAAGAAAGGATGAACCAATATCTCTTCCAATGAAATACGTTTAGAAGGATCCTTATGTACCATTCTAACAAAAAGATCTTAGAATTCCTAACACAAGTCATTTTAAAAACTTTTATTTGGGCTCTTCTTACACATTTATTTCCAATAATTGTTCGGATTGCCAAAAAGAATGGAATAATCAGTGTGCTGTCCAAATGGTTGTAAAGCAGAGTAAGCATAGAATAAAGTCACTCCAACTGAGAAGATATCTGCATCAAAACTTCGAAATGGAATTTGAAAGAATATTTCTTAAAGATTAAATGTAGAATATCCAACGTGTCCAGTTTCTTTGATAAATTGATTTTATTAAGTGAGAAGCTAACATAATCCAAAACTACCAAGGACTAGCTTGCCTTCATCATCAATAAGAATATTATCTGGTTGAATATCTAAATGTGCTATCCCATGTTTTTGCAAGATCTAAAGGATCGAGATCATCTCCTGTAAAATATACCTCACATCTTAGACCTCAAAACCTTTTCTCAGTTAGGTATGCTTCAAGAGATCCATTCTAGGGTAGAATTGCATAATCAAGCAGGAAGTTTCGATTTCAGAAGTCTACAGTTAAGCAAATAATTATACAAATTATTTTTATCCTTTTAGTCTTTGCAGCACAGAAACCTCTCTTTCTAGAGAAACAACTCCATTTCTACCTTTTCTCTTAGCGCGCTTTAGCTTAATAACTACCTCATGTGGTTAACCTGTTTCACTGAAATATTTAGCTCTCATAATCTTTCCATTTGCACTTTGTAAAAATATGCACTCAACTCGATAATTCTAAAAATTCATTCTTCTAGCTGATTCGCGAGCCTCTTGCTCACGTTGAATCTCATCATCCCTTTATGCCTTTATTTCCTCTTCTTCATCATCACTTTCATTGTTATTCATATTCCGACAACTCTTCCTTTTCCCTCTTTTCTTTCCCCTTTGTTTTGTATTTTCTCTTGTAATTTCCTTAAAATTAAGCTCAAATATTTTTTTCCCTTAAAATTAATTCTCAAACAAAAGAGAGAAAGAACATAGAAAAATATCTTCTTCTTTTCTCAAACGAAATCCTCTTCATTGTCCAAATCATCCCAATTATTTCTTTCCTTGTTAGGATTAAAAGTGGCGTCTAAGATAAGAAATCCAAAAACGAATATTTTATTCCTGGTCAACTTTTAGTCTTTAAATATTTTTATCTTTTTTTAGAGATTTTGTATAGGAGATTTAAATGCCGCAACAAAATATTTATTAAAAGGTTTTTTTTAAATAATCTTCAATTTTTTTTTTAAGTGCAGGAATGTTTTTTGAATACATTTAAGATCACATTGAAGATTTGGTGCTTTAATCTTAAAAATTTAAATCTAAGATAATCCATTTGAAATAAAATCAAGATTACAACCTGATATTGACTTTACAAAGAATTTGTAAATAACCCCCCCCCATTGGAAATAAAAACTTTTCTATGAGAATCTTAAATTAGTTGATTCAAAATATTATTATCATTGTTGGATAAATTATCTATATAATTATTAATTTCTCTTGTTTTTTCTTAAGATAAATGTTATCAGTGTCTAACTATCACCATTCTTATACATTTTAGGGATGCTGGTTTAAGATTTAAAAATTAGATTATTTAATAGTAAAACAATAAATCTTTATGTTTTAAATTATTTTGATTTCAACTGCCTTCTTGTTTAAACAACAAATAAAAAAATCTCAATCTATCCTGAAATCTGATAATTCTTTCACTTCTATCATATAGTACAGAATCCTACAAGCAGCAGCTTTTTAGTGAATATAGTCTTCTTCTAGCAGTTTTGCTTATTCTTCTTTTTCATATGGACTCACATATCTGTATCCAGAATTTGGATTCCAAAAATGATCATCAATAGTTTTCAGTCTCTACGCTTTATCCTCAAGCGGATGGTAGAATGTATCTCCTTGTTTAGCCTTGGCAAAGAATTTTACAAATGGGTTATATTTCATATGGTTGATTCCGAGCTTCGAGCAAATAAGCTTGGTGATATCAGCTAAAGTTAACCGCCAATCGAGCTTGCAGACACTCATATCAAATTACTTTTAATTTCCTTCGTAAGGAATCACTTTTAATTCCATATTAATCAATAATCTCTCTATCTTATCAAAGTCCTCATTTTCAGCTTCTCTTTTGATTTTGTCTCTCTTTTTCTCTTCTTCATGTTCCCGTAACTCCTAGTCATAAAATGCTTTTCGCTTTTCAGACAATTAACTCGATAAAGCTTCTTTTTCTTCGTTATTTTACTCAATATTCCTTCTTTTAACTCTTGTTGGTGCAATTGCTGCTTGCTCAATATCCGCGTCTTCATCTTCAAGAGCAGACTACTCTCGCTAAGTTAAATATTTAGTTCTCTTCTTTTTTGTAATAACTTCAGAATTCTACAATCCTACATCCTTATAATATTTATGAAGAACCAAATTATCATTCAGCTGCTTATCTGCTAAAAACTTAGACACATCACCATATATCATCTCTATGATTTATTAGACATTGTGATCTAGTCTTAAAAGCCGTTTAGTTCCAATTATTTTCCTGCAAGTTGGACACTGCTTCATTTTACTCGATCGAATGGCCTTCTCAATGCAGTCTCGACAGAATCTATGCGAACATCCTTTTACGTAGACTGGGTCTGTGAATATATCTAAACATATCGGGCAAGTGAGCATGTGATTCATTTTTTTGAGTGAGTCAAGTTCGATAATGGCATCATTTCCTTCATCGATTTTCTCTCTTTTTCTGAAAACTGAAATGTTTTGAACATTCTCGTTTTGCTCCAGCTCATCGTTTTCTTCACTGTCAGACATTTTTTGTAAATTATTTTTTCAAATATCTTTTGTTTTGCGTGTAGTTAAGCTAATTATGTTCCTCTGTAAATTGCTTTGAAGTTAGTTCGTTCTTCCCAGGAGGCAATCTAACAATAAATTATTTACTTAAAATGATGACAATAAAATTCATCTTATCTAATCCAAAAATCCCTAATTTTTTACAGATTCTAACTTCTCTAAAAAACAAACAACTTGTAAGAACTTTTATGAATTTTTTTCTGAAAATTTCAAGGTTGCAATACATATAAATTTTAACCAACATCCAAGGCAGTTTATTAACCATTTTAACTCCAGTGCTTTCTCATTGTTTACGGAAGACAACATGAATTTCTTCTTATTCATAGCAAGTGAGCAGCATAGGCGAAGTTGTTGAACATTTATCAACAAAACTTGCTCCTACAATGCAAAGATCATTGATACTTAACGAAAAGGAAAGTGAAATATCATTATTCGGCATGACCTTCCAGACATTAACAAAAGAGTCTTCTGATCCAGAAAGTATTTCAAAAGTTGCATGATTACAGTCAATTTGAGAAATCATCCTGGCATGTGAGTTTATCGTTGCTACAAGGCAATACTCGTTGAGACTATAGATTCTAAGTTACCCAAGATAATCTCCACTAACAAGTAAATTGCAGGCTCCAGGATTTGTTAGTTTACGTTCAAGAACAGCAAGAGATGTTATGGGAGAATTTGACTTTTATGTAACTGAGATTTTCTTAAGATAAACGAGTTCTTTGAGTGAATTTGCGAGATAGAGATTCAAATCTCCATCAGTGGTTCCAACAGCTAAAATATTGTCAGTTTGACTAGAAGTAATACAAGCAATTCTTGTATTTTTCTCCATATTCAATCCAACATAAGTTTGGAATTTTTATGATCCTAAATATTCTGCAAAATACACTTCACCTGTGCTGCATCCAATGACGATAGCTTCATTCGTATCTAAGCATCTTAAGATGCCTATTCCGATCATTGAACTCTTAGTTTCAGCTAGATTACTTGCCTTGCTGATTAGTAGGTTAGAAATACAAGTTTTTCCATCTTCACTGTAGATTTTAAAACCTAAAAATCCAGCTATGACTAATTTCCACTCTTTGTTGATAAGAACATAGCGTATCTCTGTGACAATGTCGTTGATAAACTGAATGATTGTCTCCGATTCTCTAGTGATCAAACTATTTTCATAAAAAAAAGAAGATTGAGAAGAATATCAAAACAAACAAGAAAATATATCTAAACATTTGACAATTATTTATCTTGAAAAAAAAGAGAAACCATAAACAAAAGCCAAGAAGTTACTCTGGTTTCAGTTTGACGACAACAACTCGCTTGATATCTTCTTAGAGGTTGATGTAAGCAAAGAAGGTATTCGAACAAGTTAGATTCTGTGTGATGAAAGATGGTGTGATTTTAGTCTAAATCGACTGTGTCTTTACAGCTTCTTCTTTTGACATTTCTTGATTATCTTCTTTTTAAGATTAAATCAAAAACAAAAACTATATTTTGAGAGTTATAACATATCCATAAGACCTTATGATTTTGTTTCAAAGCAAACAACCCAATTAATTACCCCAAGTTTGACTAAGGTTTCCATGGAAGTGAAAAGAAAAGAATAATGCATTTCTTGATAAAATATTTCTAAAAAAATAACAAAAAATACTAAAAAAACTTTAAGTCTAAAAATTGGATGGAATAAGACATAAATTCAAATTAAAGCTAAGGGAAATAACTAAAGATAAATTGTTAATAGATGAATTATGCAAGTATTAATCAATTATTTTTACAGTATTTATCACTTTATATTATCTAAACGAATGGTATTTCAATCTTCCTTGATGATAGTGATTTGCACTGATTGATTCAATAAAGATAAGAAGTATTTTTTATTTAGATCAAGAGAATAACTGATTTATGTGCGAAATCAAAAACAATTCTTAATTTAATCTATTTAATCTTCTTTTTTTTTTCATCTCCTATCAAGCATGTCCTTCAACCCTGATGTCCGAAACCTTGGCGGACGTAAAATCGTTGTTGATCAGATCTACAACCATTACATATCACTGTCAAAGATCAAATCAACTCTCAATACCTTATCAATCAGACCCTCATTACTTAAAAAAGTGAATCCATCTGAAAGCAGAGTATTTCTAAAGAATGCTTCTGATTAAAAAAACGCATTTGCATTGAAAACAAGAGTTCAAAGCGCTAAAAAGTAAATCGACTCCACCGAACCTGTTTCGTTTAACTAAATCAGAAAAGGATAACCATGTGGAGCATCTTCTAAATAGTTTTAGTTCATCATGGGCGAACATTTCAAGAATTTGCTTTCTCAGAAATCACGCATTGGATCGCAAAGTTCGATGTCCGAACGAAAAAAGAATTTCTATGACAGCACAGCATATCCTGCTAAATTCTTCCGAAGAGTTGATGACAGTCTGAATAGCAATAGTATCATTTCTGCTAGCAGTAAATAGCATCGCAAAGGAGTACAATCAGCGCAATTGGCAAAAAGAAATCAAGATATTGGTTAGGATTTTTAAAATAATGAATAAGAATAAGAATAAAATTACTATTACAATTCATCTCCTTCATAGAAAGCAGCAAAGTAATAATAAAAAGAAGAAACAAATTTGTTATCTTCTGTGAAAAAAGGCAACTATTCGTTGAATAGTAGTAGCACTAAACAGTTAGCAAACTCAACATAAGCAGTGACTTTAACATCTTAGCTACTTAAAGCATCTCCTATGAGTAGCAGCAAATAATATTCTCAGCTACTTAATCGCTCAATCACGAACACATTGCATAGGCTTTCTCCAAATGCATCAGGGAGTTTGAATGCATAGCAGCAGTAGCAATTATTCGTACAGATAAAATAGCAGCAAAAGTAACAATTTAGATAATTAGCAGATAGGAAACAACAAAGTTTAACTTAAGAAGAAGAGGAACAAAGATGGTCTAGAATTGTTGAGGAAATACCAGTTTTACTTGATCTCAATGAGAATAGTATTAATTTATTGAAGGAACATCTAGTGAATTTAATAATAGAATTTAGATTATATCGAGGAGCTGATTATGAAGCCATGAAGAACATATTTGATTAGAAAAATCCATAAATACATGAATAGCTTTCTTCTTCGATCTTCGAGGAGATTGTAAATGCTCTCAATGAATGAGAAGGTGTTAATGAAGAAGAAGCAAGTTAAGAATGTCAAATTGATAATAAAAATAAATAAGAAATCCAATAAAGGAGACAAATGGCTATTATCATATTCTTTATCTTTTATTTTTTTTAACCCGCATTTGTTTCGATATATGCTAGATATTTTTGTATTACTTAGCTAAATAATACTATAATGAGATCGCACTGATATAATTATGATTTTCTACATAAAATGAGATGTAAAAAATCCCATAAAGGCTCAAGAATCTATGTGAGATTTTTAGTAAAATTTGTTTTGTTTTTTTGGATGAAATTTTGTTTTTTAATTCTGAAAAAGTTTGTTTATGATTGTTCCCACAAAAGAAAAGAGAGAAGATTCTATTTTAAAAACAGATGTTCTTAAGCAATTTGCTGAAATAGTTTTCATTCAAAGCTACAACTTCAAAGACTGTAAGTTACTTTGGAAGGCCTCTGAAGTTGAAGGTGAATAAATTTGCTTCGGGAGCTTTGTCTTAGCATTAAGAAAAAAATCAAGACACTGATGATTAGAACAAATATGAATCAAATGAAGAAAAAATGAAAAGGCTTCAGGAAGAGGAAGAAAATATTGATTTTTCAGCTAAATCTAAAGGATTTAACTTCAATGCATGGCAATCAGAAGAAGAAAATGGAAAAAATAGCCATTTCAAAGTTGCTGAAGATGCCAAGATTTCTGTGCCTTAAGAGAAGGTCTTAGAGAAATTTACAAAATAAAATGAAATGGCTGAGTATGCAGATGAAAGCGATGGTGAAGATAATAAGAAACTTAAGGCTTTAGGGAAAGAAGATGACAGAATATTCACGAAAGAAAAAATTTAATTCATCAAAGAATCACTCCTTTACGAAGGGGAAGATCCATATTATGAGAAGCTCGTTAATAGGCCGGAAAAGGGTGTTGTTTGGGGACTTGGTGGAGAGCTACTTAGATAGTAAAAAAGTAACAAAAATAAACAAATAAGACCTGCTTTTAAATGGATTTTTGAGTTTTTATTATGGTAAAAGATAATCTAACCCTTTGTGTTTTTCATTGAAATAATAGATTTCTTCGAGAAGGGTAAATTTCCAACTGTGGAGTAGGTGATCAGTTTCTTAGAGTTAGAACAAGGAAAAGACATAATATGTGTTGATTTAGAGAAAGATTGCAAGCGATATGATTTACCTAGATTTGGAATCATTCTGTCAACATTTTCTTGTAGACATAATTACAAAATGGCATAGAATCTCTTAAAAGCAATAAAATCACTGGAAATTCCAGAAATGGAAGGAAAGAATTTCAAAATCAGTGGAAGAAAAGACGATGAATGGTTATTAGTAGATTTCAATGATATTGCAGTGCATATGTTTGTTGAAGAAGCAAGGGAAGAAATCGATCTAGAATGGAAATGGAGAAATCCACCTACGGAAGAAGAAATGAAGGAATTCGAGAAAATACAAAGACATAAATCTCGCAAGACTTTCTTTGAGCCTTTAGATGATTATTGAAGTATTATTGTAGAATTGTTTTAAAGAAATCTCATTATTAATGTAATTTCTTAATGTTGACAATTGAATTGCTAGCTCATATGCATAAAGATTGCTTTTGTTGCAGAAGTTGTTTATTTTCATAGATTTGTCTTTTAAATGGCCCTATTCATGTGAAAATACTATTAGAAAATAGTGGATGGATTGTTAGAAAGATTACAAAACAATCAGAAAAATAGGTCAAACAGATGATTTAAAGATATTTTATCAACCAGAAATATTCTTGGATTTGTGTGCTTTTGGTTAAAGAAAGAATTTTTTTGAGTTGATTACTTTCAGGTTGAACTAATCAAGAAGACAAATCCAAATTGAAGAGCTCTGATTCAACATAAAAGGTTAGTTAGATAGCATAACAAGGATAAGAAGAATAACCTTTCAATAATTGAAGGCAGATATTCTGTGGAGTGCTGTGAAGTGTATTAGAATGAATGGCGAAGAATGGAGCTTGTTCATTTTGTGTATAATTGGTGTGTGTCTCCATCTATGGGGGATATATCGAGTCATTTCAGAGTAGCAGATTAGTAGAATAAAGAACATTTTACTGCTGAATTCGTTGGTAAATATGATGATAATTGATGTTGCTGTGATAGTGTCTACAGTTATTTCATTGAATTGCTTTATCCCTTAGTCAATCATTGTCTTCTCTTTGACAATCTCGTTATTCTTTTAAACTTGGCAACTCATTTAAGAGTATATCGTTCTAAGCTAAAACATAGCAGTTTTCCATAAAAAATAGCCATCTATTTTGATTAAAGCTCTATGTATCTATTGCTTCGCTATCTCAATTGGATTGTTGTAAGAAAAATACAATTCATTCTCTCATATTTTCATCTTCTTTCTATCTAAAAATCTTTTGTTCTTTTGTCTTGAAGAAGAACAATTATTTTACTATTATTTTGAATTAACAGAAGTGGCTTTGAATCTGAAGATATCTCCGAATTGACGCCAAATACCAGCACTTGCTTTGACTTTATAAACTCTCCCTTGCTGAATTCTAAGCTTGTTTTATCGATCACTTAAGTCGTGCCACTTAGTATTGCAGTTTTATTCACAGTTGTGCTGATATTCTGCTTGACAGTTCGGCTTTAGCGAAAACATAGAATTTCTTTTTCTTTTGAAAAGATTATGCTTCCAATTGTCTGTTTGGTAGCTGATTTCTGCGTACTCTTAGCGGTGGTAATTTAACTCTAAGATCGAGATAGCTACGATGGAAGCAGAAAAGATATAATACGATAATTAGGAATATTTGTATTAGCAGGTGCTACTGTAATCCATCCGATTGTGTAGTTTTAATTTAACAAAGTTAAGAATCTTCCTGTGAAAAGATTCTAAAGCTTTTCATCGAATTTCGAAGACGGAAGCCAAGTGCAAAATGCAGTAAAAGGAAATATTCCTGAAACTAAACATCCTAATCCAATGCTGTAGAGAAAGTTTCTGTCAGATGATGAGCATGATCTTCCTGCTTAGCAAGCAAATATCCTTAAGAATCCTGTATTGGAGCCTCCAGTCAAAAGCATTTTTGTGGATGAAGATTGATAGAAATGAGTAAAAAAGTAATAATTGAAAATGAAGATAGAATTGTAACAATAAAACGATGGACTTATTAAGACTATTAGGCGGAAAACTTTGATTTTGCAAGTCTTCATTCACAAAGACATTCAAAAGTGCACAAAAGAGGCGATTCTAATAATGTAGATCTAATAATAAATGCACATATGTTTATTTTTTATCAGTAAAATAAATATAAATAAATTTATTTCCTCTTATTTTCCAATAAATTAATTGATCTCTGCTGTTTGGGAGACGTTCTTAAAAAAATTGGTAGAAGTAGAAATAATTCGTCTCCTTTGTAAATAAATAAACCAGCAGCAAACATCTCCTTTTGAGATGCAAACAAATAATACTCAGGCAAAAACACTTTTTAATAAGAAAAATAAAAAAATAACCATGGAGACTTAATTTACCACTCATTAAGAACAAGTTATTTCAAGAGCAAGACAATATAGTCAAGGCTCTTATTCGGCAGCTTCATAGTCGTCTCTTATCAACAAAAGCGTGAATTTCGGATAGAGATCAGCAAAAGCAGCGAGGGTATCTGAAATTGTAGATTAGATACAAATGAACAGCAAACTTCTATCATAACAAGGTAATTCAACACCAACCAACTGGCAGGGTTTCATTAATAGCACGCAGGCATTAACTTCAGATCACACTAATGCTCTAAATAACTATCCCAACAACGCTGATAATCAGAACAATAACAACAGCCACATTTCATATCCTTTAAATATAGAGACAGATGAGAGAAACTTTGGTTTCAGCTAGAAAAGTGGATTAACCTAGCTGTACAGCAATAATTCTACTTCGGAATTGAAAGCTTGTCTCAGCACATACACCGATTCGGTAAAAGAATCAGGCCTCCAAGCAACAAGCTATGTGCTAGCTCAGGAGGTTGAACGACAAAGTACGCAATTAGACGAGAAAGAAAAACTGAACACAAGTTTGAGAACAAGTAATTCATAGCTTTGCGGGATAAATAGCTCCTTGATTCAACGGGTTCAAACATCAGAGACTGCGGTTCGTGATCTTGAGTAGAAAGTTGATCTTTATGAAAGAAATATCATTCTCTTGGATTAGTAGATCAGTGTAATAGAAACAGACTCCTCCAAAGCTATCAAAAACCTTGAGGATCAATTGTGGAAAGAAAAACAAAATAAATAGAAAGCAGCAGAAGAAGCTATGCAGAAATTGACTTAAACTTTTCTGACATAGCAAAAGGAGCAAGAAGCTGCGATTCAAGATTTAGAGAATTTGCTTAGGAAAAACACAGGGATTCAAGCAGAATAAGAAACAAAAAATGAATCTCTTTAGAATGCTCTCAAATGCATTCAAGATAAGTAATTCCTTTTATTTGGTTGGCTATTCAGATGTGGATTTAGGTTTTTAAATTAAAAAATTGTTAAATTCTGATAAATAAATATGAAAATAACTAGGTATGATAGACTAGAGATGGTATGCTAAGAGGGTGCTCATTTAGAGAAGGAAAATCGAATTTTGCATTAAGAATTGAATAAACGATTGGAGTAAAAAAACATCGAACAAGAGAATAACGAATTACGTTAGAAGCTAGAATAGAAATGCTAAGAGCTGGAGTTATTGAAGGAAGTTGAGAAAACGCTTTAAGGCACATAGAAAGAGCTAAAGAAAATGGAGCAACTAAGTGATGGATTGAAAACAGCTGTTGTTGAGCTAGATGAGAAAAACAAAAAGTAGAATCTTTAGCTGAGGGTAAATGCTGAGTATATTAGTGGATTGGAAGCAGAATTAGCTTAAGTTAAAGAAGACAATCATGTACTCAAGATGTCTTTGCATGCAAATCACAAAGAATGCGAGGAGCTCTTCAATGACTTCAAGTTTATGAAGAAGAACAGGTTTAGTTAGACCAGAGCGAATACAGTAATGATTAAATGAGTAGACTCACAGGAGGATAGAGAGTGCAATAGTGTTATTCCTAGCTTTATATTTTTTTATTTTTGTTATGATTTTGAATGGTTTTTTTTTGTTGAAAAGAATTTTAGAAAAACAATTTCTTAATATCTTATTAGTTTACTTTAACACATCTTAACTAAAATTTGCATCATATTAATACTTATATTATTTCAGTAAGATTGATATTATTATTTTATTAAAATAAAAACCATTTTATGTTAAAGTAAGAAACACTATTATGAATCTCAAACAACTTATTTTGAAAAAACTAATTTTCCTTTTAAAAAAACTATTTGTTGTTAGAAAGAGGGCTAAAAAAACTGAGATAATAAAAAAAATGATTAGTTTTTGTTGGGTTTTGATTTTTGATTTTGTCTCATCAGAGCTTTTTTAGGTCTTTTTGACTTTAAGGAGGAGGTGGGATTTCTTCTGTCTACTCGCCATCCTCATAGGCTCTTTTCAAGACTGCGAAGCTGTCAATTTGTTTTTGTTATTAAAGCATCTCCATTTCGAGTTAATGCACTCGCAAGAAAGCTTTCTCAGTTATTAAACATTCCTAGAGTGGTTTTCTTAGAGATACGAAGAAATTGTCAAACTCTTTTCGCTGAATACGTTGACTATCCATCCTCTAGAATAATTCAAGGAATTTCACAGCACGTGTCTCAGCTTTTTTAGCGGGTAACCCAAGAGTAACGAATAAGGAGATGATTTCCTTTATAGTGATGAAGTTATCACGATCTAAATCAGTAATCTTGAAAAGCATGTTCTAGAAATTCTTGTAAGAATCCTTGTCGTTTATGATCATCTTTGCGAGCTGCAATTGACCGTTTCTAGTGAGATTGTTAACGAATAAGCTAACAAAACCGAAAATTTTGTTAACCGATGCTAATAATGTTTAGAGATTGAAAGGCTACCCACCGTTGATATCGTTATACTAGGCAGTGTAATTCGATTAGAACTGGCTATCGATTTTAGTGAAAAACGTTTCCCACTCAGTCTTGTTTATCAGTTAGTCTTTATTAGCATCAATTACTGTAAATACGAAGGAAATAACAACCCTGAGAAGATCCTTTTTCTCGATGAAAACGTATGAAGATGTACTATTGTCGGCATCGTCCTCCTTCCAGTGGATTCTGTTTCTTTTAAAGTTGAAATTCATTTCAGATGTGCTTTTAAACGAAAGGATGCTTTTGGCAATATTGTGAAGATCGTAAGTTTCCATAGAAACAAATGAAGAAGCAGGATTTATCATTATTTGTTATTTTTCTGAATGACCAGAGCTTAACATTAGATAAGCTAGCATGCTACCACTAATGAAAGCGATGGCAACAAGCAATTTCTAATTAAAATGTTTGTTTTGAGGGAGAGTACTACTATTTTTTACTTAATCAAACATTTACATTGAACTTAAGTTGATTATTTAAAATGTTTTTAGTATTTTTGTTAGAATATTATTTTTTATGATTTAATATTTATCTCAAAGAATACCTGGATTCTATCGGGCTTTTAAGACAGCCTAAGACATCTTCTGGGAAGCTGATGAAACAATTTATTACTTGCTAAGCTAGATGCTGGAGAAATATTATTAAAGAAATCTAAGAAAAGAGCAATGGGGAGATAAAACAAATATTTTCTTTTATCTACGTGCTGATGAGAAAGAGTTATTTCAGAAGAAAAAAGAAAAACCAGTATTAAAAGAAATTGATCTAATAAGAGCTATTTTAGTAGAAAATCAATAACAACAAACAATGAAGAAATAGGGTAAGATAAAAGTATAAAAATTAGTAATTTGTTTTGTTAATCAGTTGAAACTAAGTATAATAGAATACTAAAAGAAAAAATAAAACTAGTCAATAATAATTTTAGTATTTTTTGAGCAAATATTCTGTAGGAATTAAGCATCCCATAATTATTTATTTTTTAAAATTTGATCCATTTATTTCATGGATTTACAACCCATTGAAGGTAATAGTAATCAAAAATATGGCAGAAGAAAAAATATTTAAAATTTATTATTGAAACCACTTTTTTCTGAGCCGTTTATTCATTTATTTATCTCAGCGTTCAGATAAAAAGCAATCAACTATTTTATAATTCTAACACGCTATTGCAGCTGAGCTGATTTGATTATGAATTTGCTTGCTATTGGGAGCAGTAAAATACAATTTTTCTAGATTTTGTTTAGCAATGTGTTTTCCAAAAGGGAGGATAGAATTACACTTATAAATTAAAAGCTCTCCTTTTTTATGTTAAATATATTTTTTGTTTCCTTTTTGTATTTTTAAAGATAAGATAAGCTCAAGCAATCAAAATATTTAAGAGAAACTAAGGAGTTGTTTCATCTTGCTGTTTTGAAAAAGTTAACAATTTCCTAATCATCACTTAAATAAATGATAAATTTTAAGGTTTCTTATATAATCCTTCTCTATAAGAACATAGAAACAATTTTTTTTCATTTTTCAATTTTATTATTTAGTTCTTTTTGGTGTGTAGTTGCAGCTTCATTTATATTATCCTTCAGTAGTATTATCATTCATTATGTCGACCGTTGTCCTAATGCAGTTGTAGCTTATGTATCGATTAATGAAAGTACTCATAATACCCCTGAGAAGGAATCTACTCGCTGATGATCAATCTTAGTTCAGTTAATTCTTCTATGCTTGAGGGTGTTATACAGGCATCTCAATTACTTGGTTGTCTTCAACAATTCTGCTTATTACTAGCAAAGCAAATCCAATGTTATTTGCAGCAATATAAGATTAATAAAATAGACTTGTTGTTGTCTGATAGCTAAATGAATTAAGATCTTAATGAAATGCAGTATTACAACTCTTTCACAGTTCACACAACAGGTGGTACTGCAATTGCATTGCACTTTATCCAACTATTGAATTAAAGTTAAAATAATGCAAGTAGTTCTTTTGATAATTCTGGTATGTTTTAGTCTTTCCCATAATCAAATAAACTAATCAAATCGGATTTAAATAGAAGAGAATAGATTACTCAATGTGTAACATAGAATATCACAGATTGTTATCAAATAATATCATGTACGAGAGTAGATTCATTGGCTCACATAAGGTTGTCAAACTGGCTAACAGTCTCCAATTTTGTTATAACCATCTTAGTCTGCCTGTTTAACCCATTGAGAAAGAACCTGAAAGGAGTGGCAGGTTCAATCTTGTATTTGCTTTCAAGCTGAACAACTGAGTCATAGTTAGGAAGTGAGCCGACTCTGAGGATCTCTCTTTCGATATTTATCCTCATTTCAAGGCTTCTTCTTTCTAGAGAATTGTCATCAGTTCGCATGTCCTTTCCCTTCAGTACAGTGTTAATATGAGCCCAACCTATTCCATACTCAGAGTAACATAGGTATTTATGTAGCAACCCAGTAGTATTTTTCACAGATTCAGGAAGCAAACCAAACTAAAACCACTTATTTTATCCTTTAGTTTACTGAAGTTCAACATGCACGACGTAATTAGTTGAGTAGTCTAGAATAAAATCCAGGTAGGAAAAACCACTTAAATCCCTCTGAGTATCGTTTTTGAATTCTAGCTCTTGCTAGTTGTTCTTAGATGCTGACAACTTTTTAGAGTTCTCAAAATTTGCTAAGATAAGATTGGTTCCCGGTAACAAATTTTCTAGTCTGACTGACTGGAATTGTTTCTGTTTGATTGTTAAAAATAACAGAACGTAGAATAATCTTCTTCATTTTAGTGTTAAAATTATCCTCGAAATCCTCATTAATTGGTGAAATACTTCCCTCATCAAGACTTCCATGCAAAAGGAAGGGATTTCTCAGAAGAAGAAAGAATAACTTCTGGAAGGTTAAGTTGCATAAATAGTCTGAAAAGAGAATCATTGGTAATGATGAATTTACAGCTCTTGAGGGGGTTAATTCATTTACATGAGTGAAATCAAGAAATTAGCATAAATGAGCATATTTTGAGGAAGCTTATTTTTATTTTATTTACAGCAATTTATAATGTATTTTCCTTTGCATTTAAAAAAATATTTTCTGTAAAATCTGATTAAGTATTTGCATTTGCATTCAAATTTAAATTTAGGTTTCTAATTAGTTTATTCAACAAACATTTCCCTTTTCTCTTTTTCCCCTCC
>Ga0302271_10000829_pt1 | contig 30379 bp, 16 predicted proteins | sample III_Bog_N1_1_FD_198767 | JGI IMG/M metagenome (GOLD analysis project Ga0302271, IMG submission 198767) | Peat permafrost microbial communities from Stordalen Mire near Abisko, Sweden - III_Bog_N1_1 | ecosystem: Environmental > Terrestrial > Soil > Wetlands > Peat | place: Sweden: Abisko... | reverse complement strand
AGATTTAACAAATAAAAATATAATCAAAAACATACGATATCCAAGCAAAAAAACTCAAAATCATCAACGCAAAAAGTAATAAGTTAACAGAGAAATATTCTAAGAAAAATAATACTCTTACCATACAGACATGCTTCCATAATAAGGTACAGGATCTCTTCCAAACTAGTTTCTTGGGGGTGTATAAACATAACAGAGACAACCATAACCACCCTCATTAACTTATCCATCTTCTATTCCACAACAACAACCACTGTAAATCTATTCATAGCCTTCATTTTAGTAGTAACAACAACTACAACTACAATAACAACCATAATTTCAGCCATAGAGCAGTTTTCCAAATTAAAACCAAGGGTACCCAATATAGAATGCTTCTTATCAATAGTATCAACCATTTAATCCTTAATAGCCTTAGAATTAGTACTCAAACCTCCCTGCGATGCGCTAGAATATGTCTTCAGGAATTGAATTTTTGGATAAAAATTTTTCTGGGTTAGTTGAGAAGAACTATGAAGCTACAGAAATGGTAAAGAACATTTTAGAAGAAGCTGAAACTAGCTGTGAGATTTTCAAGTAACGCAAAATACAAATAGAGAATGAAATCAAGGTCTTACAAGAAACTAAGAAACTCAAAGAATAATACAATAGCGAAACAGCTCAAGCGATAAAGGAATAATCTCAGTAGTTTACGCAGTGTCTGAATGAAATTGAAGATGATTTCATTGATAGAATTATTGAAGTTAGAATAAACAATACAGAATGTATTGAGAAATTCACATAATTAGCTAAGGATTTCGAGAGTAACAATTGCTAACTAATCAAGCAAATAGCAGATAAATATCGATAAATTGGGATTGAAAAACTTCAAGACAAAGAGTATGTGCAGTGGATGGAAGTAATCAAATAATCGTAGCTGAAGTTAAATGTTCTGCTGCTGTACTCCGAGATGATTTAGAAGACGATTAGGATTATCCAGGAGAGGCATAGAGATGCATAACCAAAGGAGATTAGCTAAAAAATTTCAGATTTTGAGGAAAATTTTATTGCTAGACTTAATGAATTCAACTGAGAGAGTGAGAGGACAACAACAACAACTACAATCACAAGGAAAACACAAATACAATCAATGCATACAAACGTGTTTTCTTTATTGTTTTTGAATCAATTTGCTATCCCAAAAAGGAAAGATTAATACTCTGTGTAAATGACTTTCACATGTATAATTTGTTGTTCACATTTAAAACAGAATTTCATTGAAAATATATTCCTAATAAGCATTTCAGAGTCACATTCAGTTTGCTCTTTTTTTGAGTTAGCTCATTTGAAAATCCAAAATGTTTTTTTCTTTGTTTTGCTATTATTAGTGGCTTGATTTTGCTATTCCGCCATGTGTTATTGCTGTTGAGCTTGCAACGCATCGATTGATTCAGGGAACATAGATGATCCTCCTAGACTGCCTGTACCTGAAAATCCATTCCCACCGTTTCTTCGATTCTTAAGGATTTATTTCAGTTGCATGTATTTTTATTAGAAATAATCTTTGTCTTAACTTAATTTAAGTAATTATTCTCTGTTATCTTCAGCGAGTTTCTCGAATATCCTAACTTCTTCCTTGTAGAAATGCAGCTCCTCTGTTAATTAGAGTTTCTGAGTAACAAATTATGTTTCAACTCTATTGCAATGTGCCTTGAATGAATTCAATTCTTCTATCAAATCAGCTTCGTTTGTGTTGAGAACCCTTTCTTTCCTAGCTTCTTAGAGCTATTTCATGATGGTTCTGCATTCACTGGATACACTTTCAATACGTGTTTAGCAGACTTCAACTTGTTTCTCAAGTTGTTAAATCTTACTACGTAATTCACTGTTCTCACGCTCTAAATCATTGGGAGATTATGAAATCTACGCCTATTGCTACTAAGAGGATTAGGTAGTTGACTGCTATTGCTATTATGGGAACATGAATTACTTTTTGAATTCATTTCGAGTACTGTTCCGTTTCTGTGAATCAGCTGCAGCAGTAGAAGTATTATTTCCTTCTTTTCTTTTGTCTTTCGATCCAGAAGAAGATTATCCATTCTACTATTATGAATTGAAACCATTTATTGCTCTAATGCTCTCATATTACTGTTATCCTTATGATATTCCCCCATCAAGAACATCAGCTTTTTCAGTTTTTTCTTCTTCAATACTAAAATCTTCATCTCCAAACTCCAACCCTAATAATGTCTACTATTTATTACTCGGAGGACTTGCACGAGAAGTTCTAGCCATAGTTATCTCCTTCGGCTTCGTAATTTCAACTTTATTCAATGAAATATGCTAATCATTATTCTCTGCATGATATTTTTCCTAATTCTAACCATCTTTGATAATATTTTCAATACCCTTCTAATCCTAAACAATATTACCTTCATTGCTATCTTATGCTACAATATCCGAAGGTGCATCAATACTACTTTCGGTTTCAATCTAACTTATGTTCATTTTTTATTTTAATTTCTCTTTAGCAAGTGCTTATTTCTATTATTCTTGCTAGATATTCCTGTAATTCTCAATAAGATGCAATTTCTCTTCTTCATATCTTGCAGCTGCTTGCCTAAGCTAATCATTCATATTGTAATGAGTATCATCAAGCTAAACATTCAGGGCATCAATATTTTCATCTAAACTCTTGATTTAATTCTTATACCCTTCGATGTTCTCCCTTAATCGTTTGTTTTCACTCTCCGCTTCTACAATAACCTTCAGTAACTCATCGCGCTTTCCAGTCAGCTTATCTACCTGCAATTATCTATCAGCTAATTCTTTATCTTATCCTTTTTTAGCATCGACCATCTCCCTGCATTCACCTCTTAACTCATCTAACTAACTGCTTTATTTCACAAGTAATTTACATTTATTCTCTAATTATTCCCGTAATTTCGTCGATTCCTCCCTCGCATTGCTCAACAACTTCTGCGAATCTTCCAATAACTTCTCAGATCGACGATGTTTTTCTTCCAAAAGCTGCAATTGCTACAAAAGATCTGCTTCAGCTGTTCGTGCTGTGTCGAGATGATCTTACATCGATTCAAACACCCTACTGTTTAACTCCTTTTCTTGCGCTAATAATTCCTCTTGATGTCTCGATTGTATTTCTTCTATTCTTTTCGACAACTCTTCAATTCTGTCCTCACTGATGCTCAATTTGCATTACCATTCCGCTTGCATTTTCTCTCCTTCTGTAGCAGCTGCAACAGCAATATTTCCAGCAGCTGAAGATTCCATTCGTTCTAAATGCTGTGTGACACTATCTAACTACTCAGAGAGCTCAAGAATATATTTTTCTTTCTCTACAATAGTATCAATCGCACCTCGCTTGATTTATTCAACTTCCCTTGCAAGCTCCTCATTCCTCTTTTCTAGCTCTAAGCATGCACTTACTAACTTTTCCTAACAAAATAAGACAAAACAAAATTGTTTGTAACAACATTTTCTACTTATTTTGTATCTTACAACATCGATATCACTCGTATTTTGATTCCCCTTAGAGTCTGTGTTATTAGTATTCAATCCGCTGTTTATTTTGAGTTACTTTTCAAGTTCAAATCTCAATTAATCTCTATCTTATTCCATGTCAGTCAGTTATCTTAACATTTCATGTGCAATTTCCTACTTCTCAAACAACTCATTCTCAACACAACTGAGTTTCTCCTACAGCTCATCTAACTCCTTGTTTTATTTCATCGCTTAGAGCTTCCTCTCCAGTAACTCTTGCAGCTCTTAGACTCTTTATCTTTCATTCTGTAACTCCGCTCTTGACTGTTAGGTAATTGTAAAAATGCATTCAATGACACATCAAAACTGCAGCAGCTCCAAATAATTTTTGCTTTCAAAACGACAATATTCAAATGCAGCAATATCTTACTTCAATCTCCTTCTTTTTTGATTCTAACTCCATGTACCTCATTTTCTTACTGAGCTCTTCAAGTTCCTATTGCTTCTCATGCAATCTCTTGGTTAACTAAATATCAAAATGTCAAACACAAACATCTTAATTTCAACAGGAGTTATCGTGCTAAGAATGTACATTGACATGATGGAGCTCATCTTCTTTTTCACTATCAAGAATGTCTTGAGAACTCATTTTATTCATTCGTTGTTCTTGTTTATTGCTTTTAAAAATTAAATATGCTAATTTAAAGAATAAGTATAATGTTCTTATAGTTTGTTAGTTTTTTGGTATGCTTAACGTGTGCTTTTTTTTGGAAATTTAATCTTTTGTATTTAATTTTCTTCTTTCTTCTTTGAAATTTGAGCCCAATTTTCGAGGCACTAGACTATTTCACATAACTCCTCCAGTTTTAATTGAAAAAATAATTAGCCCTTTTGGGGGACAAACAAAAATAGAAACAGAAAGTTCAAGATAAAAGCAAGTAGAGGTTCAAAAAAAAAGGAATTAATTATTCATTATTCTGATTATACTTATTTTCCACTATTTTTCTCAACTTAAATGTGTTTTTTTATTTGAAAAACTGATTCTTCAGAAAGTCATATTACTTCTTTGACTGTATTAGCTATTTTTTCATTAATATCTGAATAATATGCCAAAGAGTAAAATGCATTAAGTATTATTGATTATTTTTTAAAAATATCTTTTTATTTAATGAAATTTTTTTAAACTCTAAGAAATGTTGGTTAATGTATCACTCAGTTATGCATAAAAAACAAAAAATTCACACATATGTAAGGGCCAAACTTTTTTTAATACATTTTTCACTTGAAAAGCAATAACTTACACCTTTCTCAAAATTGTTAGTTAAAACTATAAAAATATTGATTTTGTTGTTGCTGTTATTGATAGAAGGTATCTCCCACTAGATAAGGCTGCTATTGCTAATATTGTTCCTCAGAATATTAATGGTTCAACTCAGATGTATCCCTTCTATCATCCATATTCATTTCTCTCTGTAATGAAAATACCTGCGATTAATCAAACTATCTGCATTCTCTGGGACTCTCCACGATCCTATTGTTAACTTGTTGATTCTATTCATACAACGATTCAAATCTTTGGGACATTTAACATAGATTTTCAGCTGCTTTTCTGATATTATCAGCACCAACTAAAAGTGCTTTCTTAATCTATCTCAATTTATCCGCAGATTTTCTCTTCCTTTTCTGCAAATCCCTCCAGGACTATGCTTGTTCAGGAGATGCTACTAACTCTACAGCGTAGTGTTCACGAAAATCAGCTGAACTACGAGATTTATCTCTATTTGTCGAATTATTTCTAGGAGAAGTTAAAATGTCTGGATGAAATTAATATTTCAAACTATTCTCTCTATGCTATGCTAATTTCTCGGAAACAAACAAGGGACAATCTCTACTTTATCTCAAAGGAGGAGTAGTTGTAGTACCTGCAGTGTGCGTGCGTTAATCTAACCCCCGAGAACAGCATATTTTCTAACTCATTTTTCTTTGAACATTTGATCCCTGGAAATATTCTAAAGATTAAGGATTCTGCATCGATTCACCTCCTCTAACCCTGCTCGTATCAAGATTAGAAGGTGTAGAATTTCTGATGTTGTTTAGATTGCTAAGATTTAAAACAAAATTATTTTGTTAAGTACTTTTTCGATCCATTATTCCATAACTAGCTGCATTCTTATCACTGTTGTCCTTATCATTCCTTTGAAGACTACTGCTGCTACTAGGATGAGACCTCAATGAATCGATGGTTTGCTTACCATGAAATTACAAATCCCTTTAAACTCTGAGTTAACTGATTTTGTTGTCTCTTAGCTTTCCTTTCCTAATCAATCTCTCTTCCACTTTCTCTTCAACAATCATGATATTCTTCTTGTAGTATTCAATCGCTTTACTGCAAGATCTGTCCCGTAGTTGTCTGGCTGAATCTAATGAATTGCTGTTGTTACTCTTCCCAAAATGAAAATCTTGTAAGTTTGAACTTCTCTCTGTTTGATTGTTCTGCTTATCTGGGAGATACTTAACAGGGCAATAATATGCTAACGAACGCATCAAATCAACTGGATCTACAAGTTATCTCTATTCTGTTAACTTTTTAGATGCTCTTCGATCGTTTTCTCGATGATTCTCGTAAAAACTATCATTGGATAAATGTATTTCTTAAAATCGAGAATTGTGATTTAAATAATGTGATTAATGTGATGAGCTGCTTTGATGTTATTTATTTTCAGTTCTATCAGTATATTGATCGTTCTCTGGGTTATACATGCCCAGTTGATTTGAGTTTTCCAGGTATTCCCTTCTTGTTATGGGGTTTGAAAAGTTAAAGCTCTCTTCAGAGTGGAAGAGCATCTATCCTGGTACAATAGTTTTCTTAATATTCTGCTATTTTTCTGATAATTTGTTGATTTCTTTTTAAGCATCACTGCTCTATTGATAGAACTGCTTCCTCTTTTGAGGAGGAGTAAAGCTCTCAGTTGAGTAAGAGCCTTCTTAAGGGACATATAAATCACTTTATTTTTTAATTGAAAATATCTTTGGGATTACAATATTTTACTTTTATTAATCTTAGCTCTATCTAGCACTGAAACAATGAGATTATTCTGGGGAATTAGAGTTATATTGAATAGGTAAGTATTGCAAATGATTGTATTATTGCTATTATTATTAAAGTTATTGTTGTTCTTAGTTTTCATTTTTTAGTTTAAGCCATTTTTAGAATGACCCTAGTCCAAGGTTTTAAGATATTTGAGGAGTGATTTTGACTGGGAGAATACCTTCATGTCTTTTCGTCTGAAGAAACATATCATTATTCTGCTTGACTGGCTGGTTTTCCATTGTTTTTGATTCAAATTAAGCAGAATAGAAATCAAAATGCTGATTTGGAACTGATTTGCTTTTTTATTCATATTCATGCTTGCAACTTTGAGTTGTAGTACTTGTAGGAGTTACGACTGCAGTTTCGAGTTACCTGTGAGAATATTCAGAAGGTTTCTTCAGCGTGTCTTCACTCAGAAATGAATGTAGACTAATTTGCTATTTCTTGGTTTCTTCATTACTAAGTTAGTCCATACAGATAGGGGATTTTGCTGAATAAGTTTATGGTTTTGAAATTGCATTGAGATCTTCTATTTGACTTTTATTGATTGTTGTGATTATGTTTTCTTAGATAATATCTTCAGTTTTATTCTTCTTTTCTTTTTTACGGATGGATTATTTTTCTTGACAAAGTTCATCAGAAGAAAGTAGATTGCAATTAGTTAGGTCATTTTGCAATCTTTGAGTATTATTTCTAAGATTCTAGTTCTCATGTTTTTCCTATCCGATTCTATGATTCTAATCTTAATCAATAAAACTTACTCGCTTCATTTTTACTCAAAAAGAATTGCTCAAATCTATCATTCATATTTGTTACCACTTTTTGATTGATTTTTCTGGTTAAATTTGAAAGGAATTCGTATTTTCTTGAGCTAGAATTTAGATTTTTCTTCTGCTGATCCTCAAGCATTTATGATCTTCCTGCTTCTCCAACATCAGTAAGTTTCATCAGTATATTTCCTGTGTTACCCTTGCTACTCTCCTTGGTTTCTCTCTTTTTGAACGGCTCTATGAAGCAGAAACTGCTTTATTGAATTGATTTTGCATTAAATCACCACATATCAAATGACAGTATTAAAGATATTTTATTAATCTTATTAATCTATCGCTTTCATTCCCCCAGAAAGTTATTGATTAATCATTGTGATTTTGTAAATTCCATAATATTCAATACACAAAACAATAGATTTATTGAAAAAGTTATTCATCTTATAAACCCTAATAATTCTTAAGCTGGGAAGAATTCAATCAAAAAATACTTTTTTTCTAGAGTTTTTATTTATTTGCCTTGAAGCTGCTATCTTAGATTGCTGAATTATTTACATTTTCTTTTTCAGCAATCACCAATCACAAAAAAGATTCTCATTTATTTTATTTATTTGTTATCATAACTTGATCAAGTTCTTTGGGCATCAATTCCTTCTATGCTATCCATGAAATAACACTCGCTTTGGATGAATGTTCGAGAATTTAATAAGACAGTAAGGTCTGTTTAATAGTTGAAAATTGTCTTAAGAAAACAAATTTGTTCTTCGACTCTTTTGAATTGTTGCGGAGTCCATTCTAGAACGCTAATATCCCTTAAATTGATTAGTGAATATTCAATGAATATTCTCTAGATTTGACATATCTTTTACGAATTTAATTTAACCCTTGCAGCAAAGATTCTTAATTCGGGAGTGCATTTTATTCCTCCAAAAAAGCAGCTTACTTGGAGGAGGAAAATAATTCATATTCCATGCATAAATGACAGAATCTACTGAGGGACATAGCAATTGGATATTCTGTGATAACTTCCTTGAATATTTAAGGTAAATCAATCTACAAATCAGCTTCTTCTTAGAAAATAGCTGTAATTTGAGCAATACTTTTTTGCTAGTAATTTAAAATCACAGAGAGATCCGAATATTCAACTGCGTGATAAATTTAAAGAAATCCTTCAAGTGTTAATATCTGAGTGTGCAGCGGATCAACTGCTATGAATAAGTCTCTGTATCCAGAACAATGTTTGTATTTCGTTTCTTGAGCATATACTTACATGAGGAACAACACAGCTTCATCTCCATTTATTACAATCTTACTGGAATCTACTTTTTTGCTCCTCAACTATTGTAACTGCTATTCGTAGAGTTAGAACTTCTTAAGCTACACAACTTGACTGAAATAATTCAAAAACAGTTCATAGATCTTCGACCAGCTGATGTAAACTTGGGATTAGGAAGATGTAAGCAGCTAATGTTCATTGATATTCAAGAGCAATTCGACTAAGAAAGTGTAGTCGATATATTCTAAAGTTCCAGTGAATAAATCACTGAATAAGCTGATCCTTGGATGTGCTTTATTTAATGACAGGCATTTGATGATTAGTTTTGAAAACTTACCTTCAGTTGCAGTTCCATATCCTACAAAATAGAAGAAAAAAAGATTGAAAATTAATGGGGTTTATGCCAATCAAAATGGCAAAAGAAATAAAAGAAATAAATAAAATATCCCCAGACAATCTGTAGTTATGTTGCTAGTTTTTACCATAGCGATTGATGAACTACTCGTATGAGAAGGTATGGAAAGGAGGAAGTGAAAGTGTTTAGTTTTTCTTTGCAAACTTAATCAAATCTGACATAATTCCTCCAAGAGTCTTGAGGACATTTTGAATATCTTTTTCTTGATTCTTTGTGTCCCTAGGTGTCAAACTTTTATTTCGGTTGCTATTTGAGTTCGCTTACTTTTGATTTCTCGATATTTTCATTGATTTTTCGATAATTTACACAGCTTCTCGAGTAGTTTTAGATGAACTTTATGAGACATGGAGCAGATTAAACAAATTCTAAATTGGCTTAACATAATTGTTTACTCTCAGAAACTACGACAAAGGCATCAAGAGAGGATAAGGATTAGTATTCTCATTATCACTAATGTTCTTAAGATTTAACGCTGGATTTCTGCTTGCACAAGGAGAAATAGATGGTATTTTATTGGAAATAATATTCTTGTTGTTATTGCTGCTATTTACTCTGCTGCCATAATTCGATGGCGATAATTACTCCATGTTTAAGTTCTTTTCTTACTGATTGACTGAGTCAGCTTAAAATGAAAGTGTCCTCGCCGAGGCTACAAGCTGAGCCATCAAACTTGTCCTTCGCTTAGCCTGCAAATTCAAAAGATATCACTCACAGAGATTTAGGGAATTATTCTAAAAATATTTTGAAAATAGTGAGTTTACTTGTGTAGTAGATATTGATCTTTGAATGTCAATTGATCCAAGACTGTCCTCTAGCTTCTAAAGAATATGTATTAAAGGATAACTTTAATTCTCATAAATCATATCAAACAAGCAAATTAAAAGAATTGACTTATTCAAAACATTACATTGTCTGATTTCACTGAGATGGATTATCCTGAATGCTAGGACAGCAGAAGCCTTGGGGAGTTACTGGTATTATTTGTATTATTTGAGTTGCTTTTGAGAGGAAACAAAACAAGATCTTTAGATTCCTTCTATTCTTCATTGTTCCTTTGCTTCTTTTCTAAATCAATTCCGAGAAAGCTTATGCCTAACTAGGGTACTTTTTATTTCTTGTGATCAGTCTGTTGGTTTTCACCATCATCAATAATATCATCTTCACTTGAATTGCTATTTTACGAATCTTCATCAGAGTCAACAATATCATCATCTTCATCATTATTGCCTTCAATTTCATTATCCTCTTCACATCCTTCACTGTCCCTTTATGTATTTGCATTAGTCTAGCTGATTTCTTGCATTTTAACTTCTAATCCTTGCTTGCTAATCAAAGTAAGGTGTGTTTTATGTGCAGCTTTATTGACTTAGATTTATTATCCTGTTCTGTTATTTCCATTTCCTTGAGTTGTACCCATAAACTTATTAATAACTTTCAATGAGGTAATGTCTTAGTTCATTATTTTCTCGACTTCTTTGACTTCCTCAGCTTGTTTGATGAAACTAATCGTCGCTGGTGATGACACATCTTAATTCTTGGTATCTCCTTTGTTATTTGGAAATGAAAATTAACTCATTCTGATATTTGGAGAAGGTAAAACAGCAGCTGAAAATGAATCTACTGACACATTTCGAGGCGTGTTATTAGCACTGCTGTTCTTACTGTTTCTACTTGATTTTATCAAAGTAGAATGGTTGCTGTAGAACGTTTATGGATTGTTATCTGAGTTCTATCCAAGACAACTCTTGCTGAGTACAAGTATATGAATGCTGTTAAGTTAATGATCAGCCTTTGATTGCGATAATTCACAGTTTACACTGAGAAGTTATGTTTTGAGATGCGATATTTAACCTTCTAATTAGTTAGTTATCCCTAGAAAACTCTTTAAATTAGCTTAGAAATATGCTATCACAGCATTACATTCTCTTTCACCAACTTCGTTTTTCTTCAGCAACACACCACGCAACGTTTCCCTGGTGCATTCAAGGACATCTTGATATTCTTATAGTAATTGCTGTCCAAGGCTGAGAGGGTTGATTTTTGATTGTTTTTTCATGAATCCAAGGAAATCAGTATTTATATCGTCTTCTAGGTACTGCTGAAACCAAAATGCATAAAGGAAAACAACAAACAACTGCATAAACAATAGCAAATTTTTAATAATTACTAACCAAAATTTTTTTAATTGAACTGCAGATTTACTTCGTTTTCATGATTATTCTGATTGTGGCTATTATCATCCTTCGCCTGCTATCTTAAATCAGCTTGTGTTTCTACATTCTTAGTCTTAACCGTAGTTTATATTTCTTTATTAGCTTGTGATTTCACAAACGGAGTAGCTTATGTATCAACACTGACATATTTAATTAGCGTTAATGTATCAGTAGAAACTGAATTTTGTTTGAGTAGATCAGCTGTGTCGACAGATTTATTATCAAGGAGTACATCTTCTACTTCTTCTTCTACTCTCCTGATGCCTCCATTCTCTTTTTAAAGCTCTGCTTCCTTCGTTTTTTAGAAAACAATTTAATAATACAAAGCATAAAATACTTGCTTTCCCAGAGCAATCCTGTATTAAATAGATTTCTTATTAGTTATTTGTACTTCCTGTTCGATTTTCTGAGCGATAAGGTATTGATTTTCTTTAATAGTTAACTAAATACCGTACGTTTCTTCAAGTTTCTTTTTCTATTCCTCATATAATTATGTGAAATGCTCAAATACTCTGTCTCTGATTTTCTCCAGTTCGCTGTGAAATCTCTCTTTTGATTCTCTCCAATCTTCTTTTTCAAGCAGTCCTTTTGATGTCAGCAGCTACTCGTCATTCTGAAACAGCAACACGCTCTCGATTTTCATTTTCAACATCTTTTTTTTTTAACAAAATACAAAAACTCAATCTTTCTCAAGTAACCTATATCTTGGCTATTATTGTACATCATTCTCTTTGAGTAATTCAGTTTGTTCGGTCATTTAAAGCTACAGATGATTGGCTAGTAATTCCGAGGTCTATTCTAGTCTCCTGCATTTTTTTCTTAAATATCTGTTTTCTGATTTGATTTTGTTCATGTAGTTATCTTTAACCTCCAGAGTGTCTGTGAAGCCTTTGGAAGCAGCATTCAATCGATTAATATCATCTAAATATGCTTTGTGAACACGGTTATTTTGCTGAAGCTGTTGAGTTTATGTTCTGAGATTATTTTTACTCATATGATAGATCCACTAGGAATTCAACTAACCGTGAAGATCCCAAATTCTTCGAAGTAATTAACTCCTCTCACTGCATTCCACTTCGATTTGCTTGCACAATTCAAGCAAAACAACTTCCAAAATGTCAGAAAGAGATTCAAACAGCTGTGAAGGCTTCATAAACGCAGTTGTCGATTTTTAAACTTTAGAATTGGTAGATTTGCTATTGTTATGATTATTTTCATAGATCCCTTAGATTTTAAGCCTCATCCATTCATCTATGCTTTTGATATCGCTTCTCTCATCTAGCCTACGCATTTCGTGATTTTGAGAGTTATGATACTGAATCTAACTGTTCTTCAAGATCTCTTCCGTTTTCAATTTCATACTTTACAGATACTCTTCAGTTGATATATTATCATCGTCTTCGACTCTCCAAGACTTACCAAAGATGCTGCTAACTCCCATCCCGTTATTCTCTTCATTTTGTTTCCCTCTAAGAACATTTTCCTTTGGATTTAGTCTCATTTTTGATTCATTTGATAATAGTTGCAAATAGAAATTATCTCTTTCTCCATTTTGTTTCTTCCTCTATTCTTTTCTTAGAAGTATCATCTGCTCAACATCTCTTGTGCTGACAAGCTGATTCCCTTCTTTGTGTTGCCGAAATGTATTTAAATCGAGTGAATTCGTATTCTTGAAATCTTGACTTTAAGGTTTCTTGGAATTTTTAAGAATGCTCTCTACATTTCCCAAAGGTAACCGGATGAACTTCAGTGGCTTAGACTACAGCTCCACTTCCTGCTGTTTATCATTCATGTCTTGTATTGAAGGCTGCTATTAGATCTAATCCGAAAAAGAAGCCATTTTCTGGCTGTTTTGAATAGAAGCATTTTTGGTCCATGTTTTTGCTGGAGATGGATCTGTATTCATCCGATCAGTCTAGAAAAATAAAGGTAGAGTTGATTTAGTGTGCAATCTAGCAGTATTGTTATTTCTGCTAGCTATCCTCCTCCTGACATGATTAGACACAATAGACTAGACGTCAGATTTATTTTAAAATACTACAGCTCCAATCGAGGATGTTTATATTTACTAGATTTAAGACTACGATGACGATGTATTAGTGTTCCTATGTAGAGGAGTCTTTTTTAAGTTCAGGCTATCGTTGGATTATTGTGTTAGTTTAACCTTCTTCTCATGAGCTTTGAATAACTCCTACCAGTTATCAATCACTTTAGAAGCAGGCTGTTATTGTTGCTTCGAAGATCTCAGAGCCAAAGAAGATTATTGTAAGGAGGATATCATTTTTATTAACGATAGGGAAAGTTATTCACTAAAATAATCTTTTTGGGCTTATTATTGGTAGAACTAGCTAACTTAGTTATTCTTGTTGCGATATTGATTAATTTGTTTACTGCTTTGAATAGTAAAATTGCTAATTAAAGCTGTTTTTGGCTTGATCCTTGGCATACAAAATGCAAATTCGGATTAATTTTGTGCCTGCGTTGATAAAATAAACATCAAAGAGCCATTGAAAAATAAGTATGGCTTGCTTGATTTAAAGGAAAATGAGAAGGAGAGTGAAGATTACTAAAATGATTAGAGTATTAGTACTGTCTGGGTAGTGGAAAGAGTCTTTTTTATTTTTTGTTGAGAAAAAAGTTATTTCCCACTTCTTTCCTATCATTCAATTTACGATTTAAATGATTCTAATCAAAGATGAATATTATTAGTGAGTTCATTTTCTTATTATTATTGTGCTGCATCTCCATGGAATGCAAAAGACAAAGATGAATTGATTTAGGAAAGAAGAAGAAGGAGTGCGTAAAGAGCAACGGTTGGAGTTGGAACTAAGTGGGGAAAGTGAAAGAACAAACAGAAAAAATAAAATAAAACAAACAATCAAATAAAGGATCTTAGAAGATTAAACAAATAGCTAACAAAAAGAAGCACAAGTCAAAATATGGATAAAGATTTAGAAATCTAAGCAGTCATTGGATTCACTGGTAAATATTTCTTTACAAGATGCACTAATGGGATTGAAAAATGAAAGATGGCAGTCTAAGTCAAAAACGATCATCGAGTTGTCTGCCTTGTGTTAATCTAATTATCGAAGATGATCTTTGGGAATACAAGAAAAACTCATCATTCATTTCAAAAACTCATTTAAATTTACTTTTTTTTTGTTCATTCTAATTCTAGGTAAAGTCAAAGAAGGCTTGCTATTGCATCCTGACAATGAGCACTTGATCTATCCTTTGGGTTCGACAATCGTAGTCCGTCAGATTATCAGTCGCAGCTAGACATTTTTAAGAGGACATGATAACTAGATCTCAGTCATCACTGTGTCGAAAACGGGTAAATACGTTGCCTCAGGATAAAAGACTTTCATGGGATTCTAAGCTGATATCATCATCTGGAACTTCGAAGAGAGATCACTCATGCATAGGCTCAAACTGCATAAGGGTAAAAGGAATTGAAAATTATTGATTCTTTATCCTTTTTCCAAAATTGAAGTCAAGCTCTGCTTTTAGATTTGCGTTTAATCCCATTTCTTTTAAATCGTTTTTTTAGTGCTAATCTAGAGCTTATCGTTCAGTTCCAGTGAACAGTACTTAGCTTCTCTCGGTGGTTAAGATGACAAGAATATGATGATTGTCTGGGATGTCGAATAGGGAAAGGCTCTGTATGGTGCTCCAAATAGAGACGTTGTTAATTAGATCAAGTTTTTCAACAACGCTGATGATAAGATTATTGCAGTGCTCAATACTGGAGTGTAAATCTTCTCTGTCGATAAGGCTAACAAAAAGGTAAAAGGGAGGAAAGAAGGAGTTGGATGTAGATATTAAAGGAATTAAATAAATAAATGGGAGGAATTGAAGAATAGATTAACAGAGAAGGAGATGTCGGCTTTTGTTAATTTTTGGTTTGTTGTAATATCCCTAAAAACAGATAAAATCGTTGGATGTAAACTTTGGTAACATCAAGAGACAATTCACTTGCCTGTCCATCGATCCCACAGATACCTACTGCTACTGCGGAACTACCAGCGGTGATGTTTTCGAAGTAATAGGCATACACAAAAAGAGAGAGATATTTTTTTGATGCTTTCTTGCTTTCTGTTTTTCTTTCCTTAAAAAATTGGGTTTTAATCTCTGAACCTTAGATTAACATCGAGAGAGCTATTTTCAAAAGATTAGGCCCAATTAGTAAGTTATTTTCCCTCGGAATCGGCACAATTGGTCTTCTGCCAAACGGAGATGTCATCGTTGGTGCTGGAGATGGTACTATTGCTAAATTGAGCGTTCAAAGCATGGATGTCGTAGCTAAAGCAGATGTGCTAGGAGCTGTATCATCAATTGCTTTCACTGGAGATTACACACATTTCTTCTGTGGAACTCAACAAGTAAAAATAGAAAAAAATATCAAATATGTAAAATCATAATTTGATTTTGTTCTTGATGAAAACAGTCCAACATCTACTGGATAGACACAGAAAAATTAACTCCTGAGCTTCGTAATACTTGCCATTATGAACGAGTCAATGATATTGCTTTCCCCAAGTAAAATAGAAATAAATTAGTTTCTAAAATGAGGAGTTTTTGTCATGATCGCTATGAGAGCTGTTTAATCTTTTGGATTTCTTATATTGTATTTGTTTTTTGTTAAGCAATTACTCTGATGTGTTTGCGACTTGCTCATAGACTGACATTCGTATTTGGAATGCACATAATCGCTAAGAATTACTCCGCATTCAAGTCCCTAATTTAGAATGCTATTGCGTTTCCTTCATGGGAGATGGCAAATCAATCATCTCTGGGTAAGAAATCCAACATCATATTTCAGAACCAAATGATAATCACTCAAAACAACAGAGTTATCCTTGTAAATATTGATTTCATCTATTGTACATTAAATCACAGTTGGAACGACGGGAAGATTCGTGCATTTTTACCTTAATCTGGTAAATTAATGTATGTGATATCGGATGCACATATCCATGGAGTCACAGCGTTATCTACAACAAGCGATTGCTAGAGAATCATCTCAGGTGGTAGTGAAGGTGAAGTTAGAGTCTGGGTTATTGGAAAACAAACCCAAGTCATGAAAGCCAGCATGAAAGAACATCGTGGTAGAGTATGGTCAATTTAAGTGAAGCACAACAATGAGCAGGCTGTGAGTGCCAGTGCAGACGGCTCATGCATCATTTGGGATCTGAAAACATTCACAAGAGTCATGTGTCTCTTTGAGTCTACACTTTTCAAGCAAGTTCTCTACCATCCAGATGAATCGCAACTGCTCACAACTGGATCTGACAGAAAGATTACTTATTGGGAAACTTTCGATGGACAAGCAATCAGAATGCTGGATGGGTCAGAAGAAGGAGAAGTCAATGCACTAGCTATCACAAAGTAAAGAAGAAATTTTTTTATTGAATTAATTGAAGCAAATCATGAAAATATGTTATTCTTGTGAATAGGGAAGGCGAACACTTTGTATCTGGAGGAGAAGATAAAGTTGTCAAGCTTTGGGGATACGATGAAGGTATCTGCTACTTCTCTGGAAATGGACATTCTGGAACTATCACCAGGGTAAATAATCGAATACAATTTTCCAAAACAAATGCTAATGAGATTTTATTCTTTGATTATCTCTATTTCAGCTTTAAATAAGTCCTGACTAGAAGACGATTGTGTCAGTTGGATCAGAAGGGGCAATATTCATATGGAAAATGCCTGCTGAGGTCACTCATGCTAGAGCAGACAACGAATTACCTACTGTTTCCAAGGAAAAATACACCAACAATAAAAATGCTCAAAACAACATTGATACAAAGAGCCAAGGATCTGCAGCTTCAAAGGGATCTCAAAAGAAGAATTGAGATTTTTATATTTTTGAATCGAATCATCTTGAACTTAATTACATCCTGTCAGATGCATACAATTAGGATTAAAAATGGAATAACTGAAAAGATTTATGAGAAACATAACAAAATTTGAGGGAGTTAATTTCCCTTATTTAATACTTTTTGGAATATTTGAATTATAAAGAGAGAGATGGAGTTGAGGGGCATTTAATTATTACCTAGATATTCTCTGAAAAATCAAAAAGAGATTGGGGGAATATCAAAAAGATAGAGAAAAACTAATAACACACAACCGATTTAAGATAAATTATTACTTAGATCCTCCTCTCCTTCCCGAAATCATCTTTCTCTCTCTCTCCTCTCAAATAAATCTAAAGCTAACATAATTGGCCTCGCGATATTAAATCAAGAATAAAATTTTGTTCACCCCAAACTATCTATCCCAAAGCGAAACCTGCATAATAAGAGATGTTCTTGAATCTTTCCTCCAAGCTGTCCATGATGACTTAGACCTAGAAGGCATTGTTCTCCGCCTTGGTTAAGAAGCAAAAAATGGAGCTGACTTTGCGCACTCCTTACAAGGAATACCTCGTGAACTTTGATGGATTCAACAGAATCCAAGCCAAGACAAGTGAAGCAGCCCTCGTTATCTAGAACAAATCACCTGCATCTCTTTTTGTCCTCCCTCCAGGCCCTCTCAAGATCAAGTTCACTCAAGACGTCAAGGATATCTCCGGTGATTTCCTCCATACCGGTGGATGGATCATTGTCCACGCGTAAGGATGAATATCTTTCTTTTGTTTTCCTCAAATTGGCATTTAAGATCAATAGAAAACCACCACATTAAGGGAAAGGAGTTTAAATACCAAAATGAAAGTATTTTTAAATTGTTGGATCTTATTAACGCTTTAATAATGTCCTTTTAAGCAGTTTAGGCTGAAAAAAGAATAAAGGAAAAAATGCTTCACATTTTTGGGTTATCCCTCTAAAAAAACTAATAAATAATAGTGCTTGGAGTAACTTTACAGCTTCTGCACGCAGAGAAACTAATCCTTATTAATTATGATGGAATAGCTCTTTAAGCAGTTTTTCCTTGGTTTTTGATGATAAAAATACAATCTATTTGCATATTTATGCCTTGTTTTTATGATATTTTTTCCATGGCAATTTGCAACTCTAACAAATCATTTTTTTTATACAGAGATAACACCTGCGAGATCAACTTGATGGACATGTTCGACAGAAAGGATGTTAAAGCTGACCAATTCGAGAAAGGAACCATCACTGATATTGATAGCATTGCAGGAAGATACGCTGCTAAATCCAGAAAAACAACAGTCAAGGTATTCACCAAGAGTGCTACTCTCTGAGACCTTTTTGTAATGACGTTGTAGTTGAAAGCAAAAGCGCAGCACCCATAAAAATATATTCACAGCAGCAGATAGTTCAATAAATAAGAATACTCTTTCTTTTATGTGAGTTCTTTTTTAAGAAGAATATTTGTTGTTTCAAATCTAGTTTCGAATTTATCAACAAAATATGCATTGAGTGGGGATCGATTGTAACTAATATTTTCATTGATATTTCCATGGGAAAGGCTACTTAAAAAGATAAACTTTAATATATTAATTGGACAAAGCATTTGAGGCTTCTCTTTTTGAGATGTTTGATTTCTTCTGAAATCCTATGAAAAAGAGGTAAATCTTGTGAAGGGTACCTAATTAAAGAATTTCTTGTTTTCTAAACTGCTTTCCTTTTTTGTGATTAATCAACCCATGTATCTGAAGATTTCAGCTTTTTCAGTTGCTCTTTAAAAAAGTGCAAGAAAATCCCAACGGCAATTAATTTTTAGAATTCTCAACAAAAATCACATAAATTATTTTTTTTGTTCATTCAAAAATAGTTTGATGTGAATTATGTTGCTTGCTCAATATGAGCAATGGAAATATATTCATTGATGCATGTGCCTTTTCATTTTTCAAGAGTATGTTATTTTGTTTCTGAAAAAGGCACATTTTCACATCAATTATGATTCTCTCTCATTCATTTATCGCGTATTTTTCCAGCATTTTTAAACGTAATTTGAGGGACTGATTTCATTTTTTTGAAAACGCAACCAGAGAGGTAATCTATGCGTTGTATGCAAGGACCGATAGGAAAATGTGTTTGTTTGAAATCAATATAATCGGGATATTCGAGGGATAACGAAGTGCTACTTGATGAAACATCTAATGCTAAATGCTTCATACAAATCCGGGAAGTGTACCAACGTGTTAAAAACTAGTTTTGTCAAGCAAGCATACAAGAGGCAAGGATCAATCTCTAGTGAGGAAACAGTTTGAGAGGAGCTGCTGCTTAAAAGGGACATATTAACATAAGCTGCATTGAGTAGTTATTAACTTTCTCTCTCACTCTCTGTCTGTTTCTGTTATTAATTAATATCAGCTAGGTTGTCTTGCCAAACTCTTAATAATTTGACAATCGCAAAAGCAGCTGTTTTGATATTCCTTTCTGTTTGATTTCATGACCTTTCCTCTCCTCCCCACTTATTAATTAATAATTTGAAAGTACTCAAATCCCCAAAGTTGACTAACAGACAAATGAATATTTAATTGAATTGTGATCCTAATCAAAAACCTACTCCCAAAAAAGCTAGTTAACTTATCAGAATCCTCTCTCTTGTTCTTCATTTCTAACTCCCCAACAACAATAACAATTATACCAACTTAAGTCTCAAATCTGCTAACATTTCTCTTTGTGTTACCCTCCCATTTCCTTCTCTCTGATATTTTCTGAAAACTGAATTGCTAAGTTACAGACATGTACTATTTTCATTAATCTATGTATTCTCTTCTCATCATATCCAGAAGAAATTCTCGTTCTTCATTAGCTTTGCGTTTTATATTTCTGGTACTTCCCAAACTGCTTACTTGTTGCTTCTTCTAGCAATGTAGCATGTTCTTAAGATTTGATGCTCGATTAAGCTTAAGATAGAGAGTAAGAGGGTCTTTCTGCTCGAGTTGATTGCCTAAGTAAATACAGTTTATGGTTGTTATTGCTATTGCTGCTACTTCTTAGTTGTCTTTGAGTATCGATGGATTGCTCTCTTTACTTTGACGTCTAGGCTTGTTGAGTTAATGCATTCTCTGATGGTGAAATCCTAGAGTTTAGCTCATGCTCTTGTTCCTCAATCATAGCGGAAGATACAGATTAACATTGCTGCGGGTACTGCTTTTGATTGAGTGTCTGCTAAGACTGGTTGGTTATTTCCTGCTACTGCTACGATTATTTCTATGAGCTTGGAAAAACCTTCAGAGTTTTTCTTCCTTGGTTCTCATTATGTTGTTGATGCTGCTTGAGAGAGTACTAGTTGTCCTTCTTTTTCTTTTTCTCTTCAGCGAAATTACTGCTGCTACCATCATCATCTTCATCATCTTCTTCCAGCTGCTTTATGAATTACAATTAAGATTGTAATTTAGCTTTTTACTACTATTATTGCACCTTATCCTACTATTGCAACTGTTACTACTATTATTACTGCTACTACTACAATTGCTATTACTATTGTTGCTACTACTTCTATTATTATTATTATTACTCCTACAACTTAAACTTCAACTACTACTCCTCCTCCTCCTACTACTATAACAATTTCTTCTCCTTTAACTCTTGTTATTATTTTTGTGATCCTTAATCATCCTCTTCTTCTGTTTGTAATTTTTGTTAATTAGCTTCTTTTTGTAGTGCTTATCTAGTTTTTTCGTTCTGCTATGCCTCTTCTATCTATGGTTATTCTTCAGTTTCCATACCTTACTCCAACTGTGGTTGCTCTTCAATTATTCCAACCTTTTCTGATTCTGCTACTGGCAATGGCTCCACAATGCTTTCTTAGTTCTAAATATTTGCCTCTAACCCAACAGAAGATTATGGTTATTCTACTTAATCTTATGGTACCTGTACTCCTTTCAATAACAGATCTTAATCATTCTAAGACTTATCCTCCAATATGATAATCTTACTCTCTGTGATTTAGTCACCTTCTCCAACTATTTCCTCTAACTGCTCCTACTATTGCTAATTCTCTTTGCTATTAGAACCAATCTGATCACTTAGGAGAGCATTCACTTTATTTTCTACCTCTTTATCTTAGGAATTCTAACTTTGCTGCTCTTGAGACATTATCGGTGTTATAAGTGTTTAGTTTTCTCTTGAACTACACTCAACTATTATCTTCTATTCCTGCTATTCACATTATTATTACGATAACTATTTCAGTTAATGCTCCTCTAACTATTCCTGCTCATTGCTACACAATTTCTCAACCAAATCAATACGATCTTACTCCTCTTCCTACTGTTACTCATTGTTCGCAAACTCAAGTTGAAGAATATTCTTATTATCGGTATCTACATTTTCTTATTCCCTCTCCATCTCCTCCAAAATATCATCATTCTTAATAACATCAGTCTTGTCTTCTTACTGATATCTCTCTTCCCTTTCTTATTCATTCTTTCCATCATCGCCACCACCAATCTTATTATCCTTTTCTACTTGTATTCTCTCCAAACCATCTCTTTCTTCTCCTGGTATATCTCCATTACCACAACTATTAGTAATATTCCCTTTATCTTCTTCCTCCTCCTATTCACGATTACTTTAACTATCATTCCCTTTATCCCAATAAGTCTATCCCATTCCTATCATTCCGCTGCCTTAGCTACCAAGTACATGCAGCAGATATCTATTCTGCGCTTTGATTTAAATATCCCATTGCTGTTCCGCTGTGAGCTAAATTTGAGTGATTTCCTTGTCTTCTTACTTCGTACTCACTGATAAGTCGTATACCATAATTGGATCCATCGACTAAGAGGATTCCACTGAAGAGGAAGAATCGCAGCAAAGAAACTGTTCTTCTGCACTAGCATTACCAGTATTATTTCCTTCGACTGCTTCTATTTTCCCTTCTTGTTATTGTTTAGTTTCCTCTTGAATGGTTTATGCGTTGCTACTTAAATTATCAACATCCTTATGATTATTATCCTCTCCTTCATCTTTTTGACATACATTATTCTTCTGATTCTCCTATGACAGCAATACTCCTTCTTATTCTCCCTCTTCATCTTCAATAACTACAACTTCTCTTTCTCTAACATTCTTATGATACTTCACCTATTCTATGTCTAGTTCTTCATTGTCTTAATTCGATTTGACTAAACTCAAAATATCCTCTTTCTCTACCACTGCATGATCATCATCATCATCATCTTCTTCAGGATATTCTTCTGATTTCTGAAACTAAGAACATTATTGATATTACTGTATCTCTAATTCTTTATCCTTTGCATCATTCATCAATTCTTACTCCATAGGCTCTTCAAGTTAGTTCTATTAATCTATAAATCCAGTTGGTGATCTACTCTCTATGGATATCAACTGTGATGACTGCGATATATCTTCTTTTTATTCTAGTAATCGAATCTATTCTTCGACTAATAACTCCTATTCAATAACTTCTTACTTCAGTTTCACAGAAGAGCAAGGATATTATTATGACTGCAACGACATCTGCTGCTGTGATAACTACTATTACTCAACTTTGATATTGCTTTCTTATTGCACTTTGATTTATCCAAATGGATGCTTCATAGCAGAATACGATTATTCTAATATTTCTTCTTCTAACTCTCCATCTTATTATTTTCCCAGCTCTTGATCTTGATGGACCTGTGATCCTCCTGTGTATTCATGCTTGAGCTGATGTGCCGACTGTTAGTATTATTATCGTAATACCTGTTACTACTCTTTCTCCTCTTGCTGTTAGGCAAACTGCAAGTTAATTTATATCTTCAGCTAAACTAATGCTTGCTGTACTTGTTTAACCTACACTCTATGTAGTTAAGATACATTGTTTCTCAGCTATTTCCTTCTAGTCTACAACCATTCCATGCGTTTGATAACATTCTTTTGATTCGCAATCTCTCTTACATACTTAAGTTGCTATTTCCGAATTACTTATTTTAATCTACTCACCTTGTTGTTGTCACTGTCTATGTTGCTGTTATTATTATTCCCCTTTGCTATCCCCATTCCATTTCTGTTATCATTCTTATCATCATAGCCATATTCCTCCTCATTACCATCATCGTCAATTTAAACAATATTACTGATACTCCTGTTACCTCTGCTCTCAGCTTTATTGTTATGCCTGTTGTTATTACTATTATTCCTGCTGTTTCTCATTGCATTAAGTTCATTCTTGTAGAGAATTATTTCTTTATTCTATTGTTAAATGAGTTTGACTGCTTCATTCAGCGACTCTCGGTATGTGTCTACACAAGCAGCCAGTTATCCTAATGTAGAATTATTTTCAGGTCCACATTATTTCTTTTCTTATTCTTCTTATTATTATTATTAGTTTCCAAAACTGCTAGAATTCTCAATTTACTTCTGTAATACTGATAACTTTAATTATCCTTCTATTTTTTACTATTGTTATTCCTAAGACTCTTTTTAGAATACTTCTTCTTAACAACCTATTTTCTACCTTATTCTTTCAGTCAATTCAAGTTAAGTATCTCCTTGTGGACTAGATTAATAATTATTGTTATTTTTACCAACAAGGTCTTTGTTGTTGGTATTGTTTCCTCTCTTCTCGATAGATAACTGCTACCACGAATCTAGAAGATTCTTCTGATACCTCTAGTCTCTCATTTCGATGCATTATTAATCGATAACAAAGTCACTGCTGAGTGAATTATTCCTGCTATTATTGCTGTTGTTTTCATCTTCAAGTATGTCTCCTTTACATGGCTTAAATGAGTGTACCAAATAATGCTTATCAAGCTATCCTATCTCAGGTAATTCCTTGGATGCTTTCCCTTTTAGACTAATTATCCTCACTGCAGAATATCTAAACCAGCCTTGCTTGTATTCGAAATATCCTGGTGGGTTTAGTACTTGATTGCTTTCAATCTTCTTAATCCTCAGCATTTGAATAAGATCATTTCTGCTGTGTAAACGCTCATTTACGAAGAACCATCTACCAACTAATGGGATGTTTTCAGGATCAGATTCAATAAGCGAACTAGCTCCTTGCTGGATTAGGAGATTTGAGAGCTTGTAGACACGCAGGTAAAATGAACTGAGAGTTTAAGGAGACCATCTGTCGTCGAAGGCAAAGTCATTCCGCTTGAAAAATGAGTTCAATGTTTGGATGGGGAGTTCTTTACTAGAACTTTCAGATTTCACTGAGCGTTTCATGTGAACAAGAGAGTGAGAGAGAGAGAGGATAAGATCAATATGATTGCTGTTTTTGATGATCTAATGAGTCTCTTAGGTTAGTCGCAAGGATAAAATCAGATCAATAACAAAACACAGGAAACTACTAAATCAATGTTTGTTTCTTTTGCGATTCTTTTCAACAGCGTATTCATCACCCAAATGCATTAGATAAGAATAAAACCTTAGACGAGAAGAAGTATGTTAATCTTTATTCTTGTCTTTTCTAATATTTTAAATTCCTTCATTTTTCGCTCCCTTTTTCCTGGATTTCGTAATCCTGTTTGGTTAAGATTCTCGGAAATTATGATTTGGGGGTAGTTTTATGTAATCAAATCTTTTCAAAATATCAACCAAAAAGGATGAACAAAATAATAAAAGTTACATTGTTTGAAGGCTATGTTTGTGTCTCCTGCTTAAACCTGCTTGCTGTGTGTTGGTTTGTTTAACCACACTTTCGAAAGCAGTAATAAACAATCTAGCAAAAGTTTTCAATCACTCCATAATGAATCGTTGTTATTTTCGGGAAGTTTCATTTGAATAATCAATGCAAGTTCATCTCCAATTTTCAAGTAAGATATGTTAAGCTAAGTTGATAAAGGAGCACTTAGGTTATTCCAATAATGGAACATATGAAGCAATGTAATAGAAGATGAATTTCTTTGAGTGTATTTGCTATCGTTAAAAGGAGATAGAAGAGTTTATATTTGTTAGAAAAAAATACAAAATACGTTTTAAAAAGACAGTCCAAAGATAAATAGAGAGTATTAGATAATAAAAAAAACAATGAATTATCAAAATAATGAGTTCAATCCTATGAAAATTTTTGATAATTACACTTTATGCTTTTTAAATATTATGCCAATAGATGCTCCCACTGCGACATCTTATGCGCTTGATGTAGAGAAATTAGGGAAAAAAAGAAAATGAAAAAGAAAGGATAGATTTTTAAGAAAATAATTAAAGAATCCGTTTTTTGGGAATATAATTATGAATAATAATATGCAAATATTAATAAAAGTGCATTTGTTATCATAGCTACTTCAAAAAGAGATCAATCAAATTACTACTGTTATCTGAGTTAAAAGAGGAGAAAATGGACAAAGACAAATTATATGATTTATTGTATAAGTTCATCATCATAGGAAATACAAGCACTGGGAAAACATGCACACTTCACAGCTTCCTCGAGGGAAAATGTAGAAAATTGTTAGGATATCACAATATATTCTAGGAAAGATAATTTGAAAAGAAACAAATGGATTTCGATTGCATAAAGATTGGGTTTGGGATAATTTGAATTGAACTAATAAAACTCAACAACAACTTAAATATGGATTGTTGAATTAAGGCTACTTCACAGAAAACTAATAGGATTTGCTGTTTTAAATTTAGTTAAGCAGAACTCATCTTACACAATTGGAGTTGAATTTGGATCTAAAGTTGTCACTTGCAAGAACAAAAACATCAAGCTGCAGATTTGGGACACAGCGGGTTAGGAGAGATTCAAATCAGTCGCTCGCACGTACTATCGAGGTGGCCTAGGAGCGATCATTGTCTATGATACAACTGAGTAAGCCATCAACTTAACTAGCTTTCAAGATTTCTACTTTTTAAATAACAAAAACATAGCGATTTTCAAAGAAGCTAAATCCTTTGTTTAATTTGATTGCTAGTTTGGAATCGTTTCATGCAGTGAAGCAATGGATAATGGATGCAAGGGAGTTAGCTCGAAGTGATATTTGCATTGCAGTCTGTGGAAATAAGTGTGATTTAACAGATTAAAGATAAGTGTAGCGAGCTGATGCAGAGAGGTTCTGTGAAGAATATTAGGTTTCATTTTTTGAAACATCCGCGATGACTGGAGTGAATATTGAAGAAGCATTCATGGAAGTCACAAAGGCTATCACAGAAATGGTTGAAAAAGGTAACGAGGATAAACAAGAGAAATAAGAAGAAAAATCAACAAACACACTTCATTTTTGGAGTATTTTTTATATTTTTTGGAATAAATTAAATGTTTATTAAAAATAATAGGTTAACTGAGCATCGCTGATTTGAAGCCTCGTATTGGAACAGCAAGCAGTACTTAGGTTCTTAGAAATACAGCGACAGACTCTACAGATGATGGTGATGGGACTGCAGGCAGCACTAAATCATAATAAAAATACTGCTCTTGCTGAGTGAACAATACATGTAAAAAGAAAAGAAAAGAAAATTTAGCATTCTCAGAAGGAGCGAAAATAGTTGGTCCAGGGTTAAAGATCACAGGATAAGAGCAACTCTACTTCTACAGCTTATCTTGATAATTTATGTTTCAAATGGCAAAATAAAATCTCAAAAAAAAGAAGAGGAATTTCCCTTTTTATGTACTCCAGTTAATTATGATTTTCTTTCACTTGAAATATTCTTATTATTTGTCTTGTTTCTGTTATCCTTGACTACTAGATTCCTTTTATTTTTACTGAATTTCCATTTCAATTTGTTTCTTCTTAATTAATATTAATTTTCTGGGCATTCCAAACTCTTAATTAAACTTACAATAATCTGAGATTGTTTAAGCTTTTTTCATAGCAAATCAACACCAACGGGAGCTTAAATAGAAAAGGAATAAAGAAATCACTTAATACTTGGATTTCGCAAACTGCAGATGTCTAATAATTAACAGCAAAACAATGAAAATTAAGAGGAAGATGATGAAGATGGTATTCATTAAACATTGGGATTTAGATAAACTGTCTGTAAGGCTAAGAAAGCATTCTTAGTAGCTGCAGTTGCGTTATCAGCACAATCTCCTTCTTCTTCTCCTCAACGAGAAGTTATAACATCATTCCGTGACAAACTCAGCTGCTAAAACTTGAAGAAAGAGTTACTTTTACAGCAATAATAATCACAAAAGCAGTTGGAATCTATGAATGAACAGCGTGAAAATTCAAAATAATAAACAAAAACTGACAAACAAGATAATGAACATCATATTTTTATCAATGAAAATCCTCCGAATCATCGAAAAACAACTGCATTGCAAGATAACATGCATAATAATAACCGAACATTTGTTGGTTTTTTTGCTGCAATGAATCACTACTAAGATATTCGTCACACAACATCCTCACCTTCCCAATCGCCTTCGTCATAGGATAACAAAAATAACATCCATAGATTTAGATAAACTCTTGCTATGTTCAAACAGCAGAAGTACCATGAATAGCAATTAAAACTACAACAGCAATTTCAACAATGGTAAGAAGCTGATAATGTAGTAGTCGCAGGGAATGTTTCTGGGCCTTTATACCACTAAGAATAACAAAGTAAAGCTAACTAGAATAGCAGTAATATTGATCCTCTTAGTTTAACTTAAAATATTTAAAAACACGAATAGTTTTAGTAGAGAAATAGAGGATAAGCTGTTGGGTATCTATGTAAGTAAAATGTTGTGAACCGTCTTGTTTTAAAGTAAACGGAGAAGCACAGGTTAGCTGGGAGGTAAAGGTTTTCGTTAGAAGTCAGCAATTACACTTCTTCATAAAGTTAGCTGCTTGAAATACAAGCTAACTCATTGTTAAAGCCTTCCTAGGTCATCTCATAGAGATACAGTACACCAAACAATAATCAAATGGAAAACACATCTAATATCTAATCTCGAATGGATAGAAAGATATTATCACAGTTAAATCACTCATTCTACTCTGGATAGGCATAGAAGCAATAGCATAGTTTACCATAATACCAAGATAAAAATGCCAGAAAACGATCGCTGTCATCTTCATTTTCTTATCACAATAGCAGGAGAGCAAGTGGGAATTGCAATGGCAACTAAAATAACAATATTTAGCTTGTAAAGAGCCAACATTAGGAAGTAGGTGATGAGGAAGAGTTGTAATGTAAGAATAATTCTTATATTCCATTGAAACTGTTCAAACGAAACGACTAGAGAATTGAGGATAATCCAAGGAATGCTAGTGATCTTGATAACAATGATGATGTAGGTTAGTAGGAATCACATTAAGATAGAATAATAGTTGAAGGGAATTGTACTGATATTAACACCACTTGTAAGGAAATTGTTAGTTCTAGCATGACTGAGAGTAATAGAAAACTAAAATGTAAAGACAAAGAAAATACAAGCAATAATAATAAAAGCAACAATCGCAAGAAGACTTCATAGCTAACATTAGATTAGCATTGGGAGAGATTATTTGAGACTCCTTAGAAATATTCTCCTACAAGTAACCATTTAAAATCTCACCAAAATCTATCAGAAATACCAGGGCTAACTGGGACAACATTAGGATCTGCTGAAACTGCTATGTTTCCAGCAAATCCAAGGAGAATCACGACAGCGATCGAGTGTAGTGTCGAAACTGAAGGTGAAGGAGAAAAGAATAGTGGAAGAAGTGGTAGTACCTTCGGCTGTAAAATGCCACCAAAACACATATACAACAAGAACATCCAATCCAAGAGATGCTCTACTTCTGCAGTCAGCACTGAAGACAGAACTATGAAGATCTAATACTCAGGCAATGACAACAAACGAAGAAGAAAAAGCAGTTATCAACGAACAAGCAACAATGGAAACCAGCTATTTGTAGATGCACTTGGTGGATTTAATTAAGTCCAATCACCTTACTAGGCTTACCTAAGTTAAATCACTCCCACGATAGCCTACTTGTAGAGTCCTTAGTCACAGCGACATTAATTCAACTCTCACGTTTCTGATCCTCATAATTCTATTGAGAATAAATTACTTATTCAGAATCCTTTCCGAAAAAACTCTCCTAGTAAATCTAGAATACTCTTCACTTGCAAGGGAGAAAAGTATGGGAGAGCCGCTAGCAACTCCGAGTAACATAAGGAGAATGCACCTATTTAGAGCATAATGCATGGAGAAATGCAGATTTCTAAAACTTTGAAAAGCCATTCAAATAACCATATTTTGATAGTAAACAACCCAGGGAATAATGCTGAAGTACTACTACCTGAAGTTGAAGGTGAATAAATTAAGAAGAGCTCAAAGATTCCATAAAAAGGGGAAGATAAGAACAATAATGGTACTGAGATTCATGATTCTTAGAAGATTAACAATCATCCAGGAGATGACTAAAAGCAACAATCAACCAGTCCATTCAGGAGAAGTAATTTTGTGGAACTACAATTTCGTGATTGGTAAAAAGAGAAAAGTAAAATTGCAGTGCCTTCAAGATCGAAATAGCAGTCAGCATGCGAGAAGCGAGTCCGTAGAATGCACGATCTGATTGCTGAATCGGAGCTACAAAGTTAATTGCAAAAATAGAATAAACCCTCCCACAATTCGCTTGCTTCTCAAAACAACTCACCGTCTGTTCTGAAATGGTACATCAATGGAACTGATAGTACTTCCAACAGTAACACCAGCAGTGTGTATCTAGATAGATATGATGACTCCTAGAAACGAGGAATATTTCAATAATCATAAGATATCACTGCTAGTAATAGCTACAAAAGAGGAAGCTCATAGAGCGAATCTCGAAGACTTGTGAAGCTTGTGAAATATTACAATAATAAATATGGAGAGAAGCTAATTAATAATGGTGATAAAGCTTCATAACTGCTGGAAAGTCCAATATTTAAAGCCTCTAACACTCCATTAAGTAGATAAACAAGGAAACATGCAAGTGAGATTTGTCCTTGGAACTCATAATAGTTACTTGAAAACGATGATGGAATATGAAAAGTATGAAAAACAAACTAGAAATCGTTAGTTTGAATGTAACTTTTAAGTTAATTATCTTTCTGCTTTTTGTTTCATAATATGTAAGCAATAGTTCTGTAGATATTTTGGAAGTATATTTGTTTTTTATTGTTCATATCTTCATTCTCATTTTTGTTTTCAAAATAAATTTGGATGATTATAAATCTTCCTCCATGGGGTTGGGGTTGGGGTTGGGGTTGGGGTTGGGGTTGGGGTTGGGGTTGGGGTTGGGGTTGGGGTTGGGGTTGGGGTTGGGGTTGGGGTTTCGGAAGGGGTTGGTGTAGG
>Ga0302271_10000827_pt1 | contig 30410 bp, 11 predicted proteins | sample III_Bog_N1_1_FD_198767 | JGI IMG/M metagenome (GOLD analysis project Ga0302271, IMG submission 198767) | Peat permafrost microbial communities from Stordalen Mire near Abisko, Sweden - III_Bog_N1_1 | ecosystem: Environmental > Terrestrial > Soil > Wetlands > Peat | place: Sweden: Abisko... | reverse complement strand
TCTAACATTGAAAAAATAACATCAAACATTTTACACATGAAAGAGAGTATTGCAATAATCTAAGAATCTTCATTCAATGAATTCACTAAATTACCATCAAGCTTATATTCTCCAATCACCGACTTTATTTTCTTTGAGACTTCAATCCGTTTTATCTTTTGAATGAAATCAGAAAAAACAATCTATGTATTGCTATGTTTGAGCTAACGATCTAATTTTAGTTTCTTTACCTTGTTCTTCACTACAGTTGGGAGATCAACCTCAACGTAATGGAAGTCGCAATCCTTGAATTAAGGAGTTTACTTTAAACTGTAGTAGTGTGTGTCGTATCCACATCCTAATGATATGATTTGTTTCTTTGTCCCTTCTACAAAAACAAAAGATCAAACCAAAAGATATGTAATTATCCGCTTGACACTGCAGCTTAAGCTTATTCAAAAGACTACTTTACTTGAGTTTTTAAGGAACCTTTCAAGCAAGACAGTGAATATATTGACTCTTCCCCAATATCCTCTGTGAATAATGATATCTTTTCTATTGACTGTTCTCACAAATTCCTCAGCGAAATTGTCAACGAAGTATCCTTATTGCACTGCAGAACTTAACCAAGAGAAATGATAAGAGATAAAAATCAGTTCAATATAAAGAAACTACAGTTTGCTCGCCATTGCTTCTGCATTAGTGTCCTCCACAGTGTATGCTTCTTCTTCTCTGTCCATGATGATAAAGGTAGAATTTTTATGTGAAAAGATATTGAATCTAGAAAATTTGATTTAATTATTTGTTATCAAATGGGCAAAAGAAAGTATTCGAACTCTATTTTAAGATTTAACATCCGAAATAGAAAAAAAGTAAGAAATATAACATTTTCTAAGAGCAAGAGAATTAGATAAATATGACATACCAAAACACACAAATCGACTATTTTCAGGATAGACTCATTTTTGTTAGTACTGTGAGCATATTTTATCATGTCACGAAGTAGAAAATCCAGTTTTTTTTAAAAATTTGTAGGTCAGAATTATTAGAAATAAACCAGTATTTATTATTAACTCCATAGAAAATTAATCTTGTTTAATTAAGTACAGGATAAAATACATAATCAGAATGTTATCCTTTTGACTTAGTTTCTTTTCAAAAAATCGCCAAATAAAATGAAATAAATCAGCTTTGATTAATTCAACGTCTAGAATCTTGTTTTTTTGTTAAAAAGTCTAAAAAAAATATCTTCAAAAAATAAATCATGAATTCCTTTCAAATGAAGGTTATTTTAGTCATTTACAATTAATAAATATCAAACTAGTACCCTATGATGTTTGGCTGACATAAACAGCAATAGTTTTACAATCATTAATTCAGTGATTTACCGAATCAGTTAGTTATTTCAATACTTTATTTTTTTAAAATGAATTCAATAAACAAAACATTTAATTGATTCCTTTTCGATTAGTAGAATTATCAAACATTCATGATCATTCAAAGGTAAAAGGATATTAAATCAAAATCAAAATCAATCGAAAAGAAAGGTAGGACTTAGGAAGATCAAATTGGTAAAACTTAAAAAATCATTTCTCTCTCAACTCACTCTCTCTCTCTCTCTTTACCCTTAAAGGCTAAATGGAAGAACTTCCTAATGACGTTGGGGAAATTGAAAAAAAGGATTTAAAGAGTGCACTGCAAAACATCAAGCTGAAGCAGAAGCTAGGAAAGATTGTCAGCAAAACAGCTGTACGTCGATATCAGCTATTAGAGCAGGTGAACTTCAAAATGCTTAATGATTTATCTATGGCTGAAGGAGGGGAAGACATATTAAAATAGCAGAAAATCTAAGAAGAAGAGAATAAATTATTAAATCGTCTTGGTGCGTGGTTCCCTCCATTTAACCCATCTTCTAGATTCAAACTTATCTGGGATCTTCTGCAAATGGCATTTAATATCTTTTTGCTGTTCATTTTCCCAATCCATCTAGTCTTTGAAATGAGTCTAAACACACTCATACCTCCATTCGCGACTAATATTCTCATTCCCATAGGTCTCATACTTGACATCATTGTGAATTTAAACACAGCTTGCTTTTTAAAAGGAGTTCTTACCCTCAATAGGAGGATAATTTTTTCAAACTACCTCTAGCATAATCTCAAATACGATCTCATAGCTAATTTACCTCTACTGATATATTGCTTTTCCTACATCGACGGACAAACAGGAATTGCATATAGTTTTATTAGATTTTCAATTCTCTCTTACTTCTACAAGGTATTTTAGCAAAAGAAAAGGAAAATTCCTCGAATTTTTTGACATTTTTATTTTGTAATTAAATCAAGGTAGCATAGCATAATTAAGTCTTCAAAAAAGTAGAAGATGTGTTTCCTTTGAGCACTTACTCTAGCAATATTATTTCATTAATTAAACTCCTTTTCAGTATCATTTTAAACCTTCATATATCAGCATTAGTATGGCTCTTCTTAGCATTTAGTGAAATCAAAAATGGTGCTGTAGACACATGGATGCATGCAGCATATATAAATGAAGCAGGATGGTCAACATAGTACATTTACTCTTACTATTTCTCCACTGTAAAGTTTACTTTTGCTTAAAAATAAAATAAAATTTGTTAATATTTTAAACCAACTCTAATATTGTTTTGCCTTCATTAGGTCACAATGATAACAGTTGGTTATGGCGATATTTTTCCTCACACAGTTGCTGAAAAGTTAGTTTCCATTGTGAATATGATGATTGCTTGCGGGCAATTTGCATACAGTGTGAATTCAATTGGGAATATATTTAGTTAATTCTTTAAACTTAGCAACGAAATCAAAGGAAATATGTATGTCATTAATAATTACATGACAACCAAGAATATACGCAAAGATCTTCAATATCAAGTCAGAGAGTATTTAGAATATTACTGGAAAGAAGAGAAATCAAGTAACACAGAATTAGAGGTAATAATAATAATTAGCTTATTACAAATAATTGTGCTAATTCATTGTGTTTAAATAATAGCTAAAAATCTTAAATTAGCTCTCCTAAAAGCTCAAAGATACTTTACTCATGGAGGCGAATAAAATAGCTCTCAGGTGAGTTTTTTCAATTTTTAAAGAACGACACTTTAATATTATTTATTTTTATTTTTCTTTAAATTGAGTATAGAGACAGTCCCATTTTCAGCTAGAATTTCAGTGAAAGCATAATCTTAAAGACGCTCCCTTTGATAAAGGAATTTCGATGCACACCTGAAGAAACAATCTACCTCAAAGGTGATCAAGATGATTCTTCAATATATTTCATCGAGAAAGGTTGTGTCGAAGCGTTCACATATCAGAGAAGTCCATTAAATAAAAAAATGAAAACAATCAATTCCTTATTCACTTTGAGCACAGGCAGTTTCTTTGGAAGTTTTAATTTTTTCACTGGCTAAAGCCGAGAAATTAACATGAGGAGTCTTGAATTCACTACTCTGCTAAAAGTCAAAAGAAGTGATTTTTTGAGCTTACTGAAAGACTACCCAGATGATTATGAGGTGTTCTGTATGATTAGAGATTAAGTTATGTATAGCGATTAAATGCAAAGTATTGGGGTAAAATGTGAATGCTGCTCTAAATCAGATCATCTTCTTCATCTTTGTCCTCTAATACATTTTGTCCCACAGAAGTTCCCTATAATAAGGCAGCACGCACAGGGGCATGCTCACCACTCGAGAGTTAGAAAAGAAGAAGTAGGGAAACGATAAAAATACAGAACTTTTTTAAATTCCGACTACGCGTTTAACAGACTTGAGGATTATGTTCTAGATAACATGGAAGACATGCGTGTCTATTTTCAGAAATATTTCATTGAGCCACATCATCGGGATTCTTAAGAATCAATAAATTCCTCAGAATTCTCAGATGATTTCGGAGAAGAAGAGGAAGATGACGAAGATCTAAGTAGCTTGAATTCTAAGAATGTATAACTTCAAGAGGAGTCAAAAGAAGGATAATAAGACCTTTAAATTCCATCAGATTCTCATGATAGTATTGGAAAAATCAACAATTTAGATGTTAAATTCTTAGAAAACCAAACAATATTTTCACCTTCCGTTCAGCTTGAGATCAATCCAGACAAACAATAACCACAACAGCAACCTTCATAGAAGGTCATCCCTTCAAATCCTAAAATAGTAATTTAAAGCAAAAGCATTTCAGCCATCGAATCTAGAGCTTCAAAGTAATTAGCTGATGAAATATGTAAGGAATTGATAGGAGGGAAAAAAGAAATGAATGCCTTAGGAATAGAACTCGATGGAGATTTGAAGAAGTAAATTAAAAATAGCCTACGGAATAGCATAAGTCAGCTTAATCTCGGGATATAGTAGCCACATGCAAAAAACAAAATACAGAAAATCAAAAAATTAATGCTAAACTAAAACAGCAATTCAATCAAACAATCTATTCTTGAAATCACATAAGCATTGAAGTTGCTGAAATAAGAGTAATAGAAGGAAAAAAGAGAAACTAAGCAGCGTTCGTCTAAGTCAATTGGAGGCAAAGACCAATAGGTCAAGTAGAAGTTATAATAAAAAGGTAGTTTTTCATTATCAAAAGTAGCAAATGGAAGCCACGAAGAGAGAGATTAAACTTTACAACAATTAATTCGTCAACTCGGTGCTCAGCAATAATAATCTATGTAAAATCAAGGATAACATAATGGAAATGATTCAATAGAAGATTAAATGAGAAATTATAAGTTTTTCTACCCTTAGCATAATGTCACATATATTCTTGATCACCTGCAAGAAGGAAAAAAACACAAAAAGGAATAGTAAAAAATATAAGAAAATCGATTATTAGAAGCGATGAAAGACAATGTGATGATTAAAAAGAGATAAAGATTCCCTCCTAACAAGCCAATAGCATTTGCTAATAGACCATCGAAAAATAAAAGACTTTCAAAGAATCCACCGAATTCTCTCCTTTTAAGCAGTTCTGGCAAAAATGAATAAACTGTTAATATGAATACAAGTAATACAAATGTTAAAGCTATATAACGATCATCTTAATCGTTCTGTACTTCATCTTCGAGTTCAATCAATTCCTAGCAATTATAAGATTTTCCTTCGATAGATCCTAGTTTAGTGGTATCGAAATCTTCAAAGAAAATGAAAAAAAATTCATAAAATAAAACTCAAACAATGCAAGAAGTATCTTCAAAATCAAGGTAAAATAGTTTTTAAGAAGATATTCTTGAAGGAGAAATGGGAGAGAATATTGTGTAAGATATACACAGCTCAGGTACTGGTCTTTTCATTGGGAAAAAAGCATAATTCACTAATGATAATTCGATTCTTCGATCGGCATATTCGAGTTATGATCAAAGTTAAGATGTCGGTTTGAATGACAGTTAGTTTAAGAAGCTAAATACAGAATTTCCTTTGAATTAATAATTAAGTAATTTAAGATTTCTGAATAATACTGAGAATAACACATTAAATTCATAGCTGCCTCCATTACCTCGAGGTGATCAATCTTTTGGATTTATTGATTTTCTACCAGTTTTAAAAAATCAGTGAAAATAAGAAATGAATACAATATATTAGTTAATTTCATTGTTTTTTTCGTTTTATGTTGTAAATAGTGATTTTGTAAATTGTTAGATTTTTTAACAGAAGAGAGACAGGAAAAATTTTATGGGATTTTCGAAAGTAAAACTTCTCAGATAATACAAATAAGAAAGAAAATAAAACAAAAAGAAGAACAATTTTTGAGATAAATGAGTGGACCTGATAAACATCCTGAAATAACTGATGAAGAATAAGAACTCATCACTGTTGAAGAGCTTTCGTAGAAACTTGTAGAAAATATTTTTCAAAAACCTAAGGATCTTTTTTGATAAGAATGATCTTGTTTTTTTTTAGGAACTGTTGTATAAAGATATGGAGTAGATTAGAAGAGAGAATTTGTTATTTGAAGCATATCTTGCAAGAAACAGAAAGGATATTGTTAAGGAAGATGAAGTATCTGAAGATAAGAAAGGGAAAGGGAAAAAGAAAGATAAAAACATAGATAAGAAGAGCATGCTATTGACAAACGAAGAAAAGTTTGAAATCGCTTAATAAGAACAGGATGCGCTGAAAAAGTAGATTGATGATGGAAGAATCAAATCAGATTAGATTCTTGAGACATTAAGGGTAAAAAATAAGGCAAAAATAGTTAAGTTTTGCTTAAAATATGCTTTATTTTGTTAGGCCATCCTTGAAGAAACTGACATGGCAATCACTGAAATTAGAAAAGATGCATTTGATTTCTAAAGAGAAATTCTTGTTGGTAAATGAATTTCTTTTTAATTGACTAAACAAAATCAAAAAAAACGTATAAAATGTTGATTGGTTTAATAATTTCTCATTGTAAATCCCATTCTAGGCGGAGAGAACAGTAGGACAGGAAAAATTGAAGCTGAGAAAATTATCAAATTCTTTGAGGAGAAGCTCAGACAAAAGGATGCTTTGATCACAAAATACTAATCCAAAAGAACTAATTTAGAAAGACAAATCTTGAAGACCAATAATCAAATCTAAAAGAAAGAAGAAATGGGTGATGATTTGAAATTCATCGACTTTTATTAGCTGCAAATTGAGAACAAAAAGTATGTCAAAGAAATTGATGAGAAGAATAAGAAATTATTAGCACTCAAGATCTCAACAAGTAAGGAAATTGTTTGGTTGTTGTTGAGATTCTTATTTTATGCAAAGATCAATATTTTTATTAATAATTATTCTGAAAATTAGACCGCATCTCTTAGACACTGAAAGACGAAAAACAAAATCTTAAATAAGAGCTTGATAAAGGCAAGGAATATGCCAGTTAGATGTCAGAGCGCAAGAAAAAGATTTCAAAAATATCTACGTAAATTGGAACAGTCAAAGTTGTTACCACGAAACTAGAGAAATAAAGAAAAATCTATGATAAACAAAAGGAAATTTGTGAATAAGATAACTAAGATGATGTACCTCAGGTGAGATAAAATATAAAAGGATCTTGTTTTCATCATATAATTACCTATTATTTCATATTAATTTAAGTAATTCTAAGTTTCTAATCAGTTATTTATTTCCTTTAGATCATGAAATATGTGCAGCTAAAAAGCAAAGAAGAGAAATTGCTTTATGCTATCTAGAATTTACATAGAAAGATAGAAATAGCTGATCTCTCTTACAAAAAAGCGAAGAAGACACTTTAGCATGAATAAAATTGAGAATGCATTGTTGTATTTAAGGTGTTTTAATGTAGATGTGTTTGAAAAAAATACAATTAACCATTTTTCTATTAAGCGTATATGATATCAAGAACACTTTAAAAAATGAAATAACTTTTTTATTAAGCTTTTTTTTAATGATTATTAAGATAAATTAACAACTTTTTTAATATTTCTGCAGCTTATTTGTTCTTGAAATTGAACTGAAAATCAATACATCTAACATTATTTTTCAAACATAAATTCATTGAATTATATTCACTTTTTCTTGGTCTCTACCATACTTCCTAACATCCTTTATTTATTCGGATGTACCCTAGGTAATTATCCTATTCTTCCTTTTTGTAGATATGCCATCCTTTTGGCTTCAATATCTCTAAGAATCTACCTAAGATTATTATGAGGGAAGTAGAATTGGTAATTGCAGAATCTATCGAAAGAGTCTATGTTCATAAATGGTAACTCATTTGCATCATCTTCATTAATTAGTTATTATTGATTTTAATTTTGATTATGATTCTAGTTATTGTTATTGTTGTTATCTTATGGAGTTGGTGAGGAAGGTGCTAATTAAAGTAAATTAATATCCTTTGTAGTTAATCTTCTCATAAGATTTGAAATATTCTTTTCAGAAGTGTTATTCGTGTTTGAAGCTCCTCCTGATAATGCAACAGCAAATTTTGAGAAGGGCCTCTTTAACACAACAGTCTATGATCGTTCATCAATAATTGTGGATAAATTGTCCGTGATCTTTTTATTCCCTTCAATTATTGAAAAATCTGGTTTTTTCTATTTATTCCGCTACATAAAACTACTAATAGCTCCATATCTAGAATTTTCGACTTCGTTGGCTAAATCTACTGACTCTTCAATAGGATTGTTCACTCGTGGCTGGAAGAACAATATCTTCGATGATGGGATAAGCTAAACAGGTGCATGGCTGTCTTCAACTCCAACTTAGTCTTCAAAATTACCTGATTTATCTTGCAATAATTTAGCATCTTTTCCTTTCTCTGTTTCCATGGAAAAAAGTTATTTTTGCTGCTGTTGTTGTTGCTATTATTATTGCTGAGCTGAAGAAAAATCTAATCGTAATGGAGTCGTTAGTGCTTAATTTTTAACTGGAGTAAATATATCCTCATTTCTATGCTGCTATTGTTCGTTTTCCCCTTCATCAAGGTGTTCTTATTATTGAAGCATTAAGTGATTCGAATTTTCTTCGAATTAAATATTCAGTTATTAGCCTGAATCATCCATTTCAGCTTAGAGATTATTCACGAAGAAATCAGAACATTTCTGTACATTGTGAAAAATGTTAAAGGAGTTCTTCTTAGTTGTTTTATGTAGTTGATTATTTTCTTTGCAATCATTTCTTTCTTATTAAACAAGCTCTAGTTTTTTATATTCTCTATGAAGTCTGTATGTATTTGGTTAATACCTGATTAAAGGGCATTAATCAGCAAGATGACATCCTTTTTTACAGAAGGGGCATTCCATACTGTAGAATTTTCCTTATTAATGAATGTTGATCTTGTCTTTGATCTTGTAGTAGATTTCCTTTTTTTGTTGAAATAAAGTAAGGTTTTAGTAAAAATGTCTAATCTATTACACTATCTTTTGGATGTTTTTCGAGAATTTCTAAGAATTCAGCATACGTAAAGTAGCTGATCGATGTGACACTTTCACTTTTCGAGTAATACTCAATCGGCGTTTATGTAATGAACTCTTGCAATCCTATGGTATTTCCTTTCTTTTTTAATAGTTAGAAAAGGTTAAAAAAAGACAAAATAAAAATAATATTTTTAACTATTTTTTACTTTGAGAATCTAAATGCATGAATCAGAGTAACGAACTGGGTCCCAATACTGCATAACCTCACCTCTGATGATAAAATAGAGTTTATCTTGAATTGTATTTTTCTTCTAGATAATCAGTTCTGGTCCAGTTTTAAACTCTTTAATGCAGATAGAGAGATCTTAAATGAATTATTCTGAGAAATTATCCGAAAAGAGAGGTAGACTTTTAAGTAATTTAGAGTAGAGATCATACATGACTTCATCTTTAAGCGCAGGAGGAAGTGCTCCTATCATTTCTTGTCCAATCTCAAAGTTTTTAAGTTTTTCCTTTTGCAAATAAGCAAAGTACCTCCGAACCTTACTCTTTAGTTCATGATTTAAACCTCTGTCTTCCATCAAGCTGTTGAGCATCTCCAAATCGTTCTTTAATTTCGTTTTATTCTTACGACTTTCATTGATAATCTCACCTTTTTTAGGAAAAAATAAATAAAATTGAAATCAAAAAGACAAAAAAATCTTCAATTTTTTTAAAACTTACCAATTAAGTTGAAGGAGTATCCAAACAGAGCACATGAGACAAATGCTACACAGATAACAAATAGCTTCTCTCCTAATCAAAAGATAATAAAAATCAGAATTCATCTCATTTTTGAAACTTTATTACTGAAACTGATTGGTACAATGTCTCCATACCCAAGTGTCACCATTGTAATGATACTCCAATACAGCCCAGATACATAAATCTAGCTAGCAGATGGATTTGCAATTTAAGTAACTTCCTTGAGTTTATCTAGCCATGTAATATCTGGAGCTGAACCCTTAGCAACAGTGATAAATATCGATGCGCTAACATGAGCAACAAGAAGAATTTAGCTGATTATCAATGCAGACTAAGTGTAGATTAGCTTCTATCGATTATGATCATATATTTCAGTAAATTTCCTAACTAAGCTGAAGAAATCCACAAACTTCAACAGCATGAAGTATTCAAAGATAAAATAACCATCTAAAAATGCTCCGAGATAATACATTGTGATGATAACGGTCTCGTATCTGACATTCAAAGGGTTAAAAGTCATAAAAAATTGCATAAAACAAAGAAAATGAGTTTACAAAAAGGTTTTTCGAATGTTCTTTTTGAAAATCTCAGCGCGTTTTCTCATCAGTTGTCCTTTTTTAAATACAGCCTTTTATTAGTCAAAAACAACAAACCGTCAAAACACCACAAGAAGAAACTCTTTGAGTTAGCTGAAATTTTCCATTATTACTGTATTGAAAAGGAAGAAGGAGTTAACAGTGAACGCAATAAACGGGAGAATCTTTTCATGGAAATAAAGGCCTGCTGAATTATATCCCCTGAAATTCTCCGGGAAAGAATCTCTCAAAGGCTAGATGATGATTTATGACAAAAGATATATTGCAAAGAATACTTCCCATAAGAGGATGATTTAGTTTTCCTAAGAAACAGAAATATAAATTGTGTAGAAGATCATTTCAGTGAATAATTCGCAATAAAATGCTTACAGGGTGAAAAACTCCATAAGAACTGTCCATTATTTTCGAAAATACACCTTTTGTTATTCAAATAAGAAGAAAATTATAAAAACAAATTAGTATTTTATAAGTATTATTACTTGTTCCGCGCATGAAATACTTTCTAAATGGTGTTCGAGATTTTCCCTATTAGTAATAAAAATAATTAAATAAGTTTTTTTACCAAACATTTCTCATTTTGATTCAAAAAATGTGCTTACCAATAGTTTGAAGGCTCTTTGATTTGTGAATACAGAGAAATCAGAAGAAAGATCGTTAATCAATGCGAAAATATATCTTGTGACTAACGCCATAAGGAAAGAACTTGTTTTAGCTCTGAGTTTTTGGATGAACTTTTTTACATTTTTAGTCCTCTAAAAAAATAATCCATTATGCGTTTAATTGCCATCTTTCATAGAATTAGAACCAAGAAAAGTAGTTTTCTTATTAAGAAGTGCAATTGAAGGACCTCTTGATGAGCCTCTTGCAGGAGATTCCGCAGCATTGCCCCTTGAGTTATAACTTGCAATCTCTATCTAAATCTCTTTTTTCTGTGGATTTGGAATATCAACTTATTTAGCTGATTCTTTCACGAAAATATTTTAGCTGGTAGGGTCTCGTTGACTTCCTATCAATATTGGTTCTCCTTCATCTTTCATTTCCGTATTTAAAATAGATAGGATTCTATTATTAGCATCTCTTTTGGTGAATAGCAATGGTATATCATTTGATATTTACTGTTAAGGCCCTTGTTCTGATTCTTCTGTAGGTAAAAACAGAACTTATCCTGATTTGAGCTCATCCTTGTTGGATTTGTTTCCAGACGGATTATCGTCTTTCTATGATGAAGAGAACATTTTTTCCCTTATTTGAAGTGGTTTTTTCTCAACTGTTGATTTTTTTCTTCTTCTTCTTTTCTTCTCAATTTCACGTAGTAAAGGAAGGAATAATAAATATAAAATACAGCTTTTCAGCTTTTAATTAGCCACTGATACTTAGGCTTTATCCTTTTGTTCTTTCAAAAGCTAATTTAGTTAATAATTACAGTTTTTTCAGATTAATTTTTGGTTTTTTGAACCCAAAAATAAATCAATTTGAGTGGGGATAATTTGAAAAATTGATTAAAATAAAAAAATATGAATCATTTTTCCTTTTTAGATTAAATTTTGAGATAATCTTATTATTTATGAGCACAACTGAATTTAAAGATCTCTAATTGCTAAAAGTATCAATTTCTTCTACAACTTTAAGAACAAAAATTTATCTAAAAAAACAGGAAAATAATATCATGAGATTGTTGATTCTTTTTTTTGAACAAATTTTATTTCCATTTTTAAAATGAATAATCAAAGAAGATTTACAACAAATCCACTCTCAAAATGCTATTTTATCAACAAATAAAAGATAAATGTAATCTGATAAATTTTACTAAATTGTGACTATTGTTTTTCACTCGAATACTGAATCAATATTAATACATTTCAAATCATTAATCACATCAATTCTGCTGAGAAGGAGTTGAACCAAAGAGAGATGAATTCGTAGAATTAGCTAGATTTCTAAATAACCCTCCAGAAGGTTGTTTATTAGCGTCTGGTTTAAATAAGCTAGTAGGAGGAAATAATGAACCATTTTGTGTTGAAGGAGGAATTGAAAAAAGACTTCCTTTAGTGGAACTATTAGTATTTTCTGCTGTTTGACCAAATAACCCTGTAGAAGGAAGCCTTGGTGGTTAATTTTAAGAAATAGTACTTCCTAAATTTATTTGAGAAGGATCAACAGATTTATTGAGTGTGCTTTATCCGAACAACCCTCCTGACTAGATACTTTAGCTTGTATTTGTAGTATTAGGCTACATTGAGCTGAACAACCCAGTTCCTGAGTTACCACTACCAAACAAAGATCCTTTTGGTTGCGCTAAATTTGAACTAAGATTTGAACTTCCTTAGTTTAAAGGTAAATTCCCGAAAAGAGAGGTAGATTGAGTTTACTATTTCTTTTCGATCTTATCATTTTCTTTACTTGCTTCAGGCTAAGGAGGTTAAGGAGTATTAAGCTAGAACAGCGATTATGAGGAGGAAGAGGAAGCTAATATTGATTATTGTTAGGTTTGACCTGAAAAGAGTCCATTTGATTTAGGAACATTCTAAAACAACCCTAATTTTTATGTATCCCCTTCTTTCTTGATAACTTGGTCAAAAAGTCCTCCTGTTAGAGGAGCTGACCCTTTAGTTTCAATAGCTTTTGAAGTTTCTTCCGCTTAAACAGATGGAACATTAGATGGATTCTCAAAAACTTTTTGAATTTACAGGAAATTACTATTATTTTTTGGAGGTAATGTATTGATTTTGAACTCAATTGGTTTCTGAGCAATTTCAGGTTATTTTTATTATTCAAACAATTCATTAGATTTTTCAGGTAAAGCACTATCTTGGGATGGCTCTTTATCAGGTTAAGCAGACGATGTTGGTGGGAATAATGAGCCAATAGATTATTCCGCTGTGACACCAGCAAATAAAGAATTTCCTGGAGGTTTTGAAATTGCATTTTCTTAACTTATTAAGGTTGGAGAGACAATCGATGGCGATTCAAATAAAACTGAGCGACTAGGGACTATTGAAGGCTTAGGATTATTAGTATTTTAAGAAATAACACCATTATTATTGCTAAATATACTTGGTTAAGAACTCTTTTCTTCTGGTTTGATATTGTCTAAAGGAAAGCTAGAAACAGCAGCATCTTTCTAACTTTGAAAGAGAGGAGTTTAGACTTAAACTACTTTCTTTATTTCTGGAGATTATTAAAACAATTACTGCTGTTGTTGCTGTTGTTATTTCTACTATTCTTACTATTACTGTTCAATTAATTTAAGTTTTGTTAAAGTTTCCTCTTTATCTTTAAGTTATTTCTGTATTTCAGCAAATGAGTTCTTGTGAGTTGATGAAGTAAGATCTAATTAAGGAATATCAACTGTTTTGTTATTTTTTACTGGAGCGAACACAGCGGATTAAGGATCAGCAGCCATTGAAATTGGGGCTTTTAAATTACCGAAAAGACCTTATTTATTGGAGATATTTTCGTTGATTGGAGCGATTACAGAGGGTTAAGTATTAGTAGCTATCATAGTAGGGCCCTTTAAATTACCAAAAAGACCTTATTTACTAGAAGTGTCTGTGGGTATTAGAGGTGGTGCTGAAAGTTGTTATTACATTTATTATTCAGGCTATTTCTGCTGCTGCTTCTTCTCAGGAATCTAATTCTCGCTATGTGAGCTCTTTCTTAATAAAGGAGCTACATGAACTACCTATGATTTTGGAATTTCAGCTGCAGATGAAGAGAATTATTTCTTTGAACTGTCTTCAAATTAAACTGAAAATAGACTCTTTTTATTAGCGTCAAAGGAAGGAGACCGATTGGATGAAATTAGATCCTTTTGCTACATCGTTGGCTAGGTTAGTTTTGTAGTTCCCTATTCTAGTTACGTAGAAACTGGCTGTTTAGGCTAAGAGATATCTTAAGTGACACTAGATTGAAGTTATTAAGGCTAAAACGAAGATTCTAATGAAGATTGTTATTATCCTCGTTATTCTGATAATTACCTCTATTACATCTGATTATTGTTAGTTATCTCGCATACTTTTTAGACTGAATTAACATAGGGCACAGATAGATAACTCATTTATGTTATAGTTTATTGCTATTTCTATGCTTAAAACTTCATAATTCTATCTGTTTTTTGCTTTTTAAACGCTTCATACGCTCTTAAACAATTACAAAAATTATCAATTAAAAACAAAGTTAAGAAATATATTTTGAATAATAATGTATTACTTGCTGACTGAATAATCAACCTTCTCATCTTCTTCATCAGCAATTTAAGAAATATCCTTATCATTTCTCTCTGCAATGTAATGTCTTTTCTTGAGGAGATTATCTTATTGATTCATTTCTATCAACTTTTCCTTTGCAGCATCTCCACTCTCGAGTCCTTTGTCAGCATGAATATCATATTTCATCTTGAAAGCTTTACTAAGTTTCTGTCTTTATCTATCTAATGTTTCAATCTCTTATTCTTCTTGTCCTTTATTCCAATAAAACAAAACAGTATTTTCAATACGAATACAATAAAAAAATTATTAATAATTTTTTGAATTTTTTACTTCTTTATGCGAAACTATTACTCTCTCCCTCTATTTCACTCTCCATGCTATGCTAATCAAGATCTAAATCCACCACGCCTTGCTTCTAATGAAGCTAAAAATTTCGGATATCTTAAGATTCTTAGTGAAGAGGGTTGTTTGCTGGCTTGAAAATAGGAGTTGAAGAGATTCGATGAGTTTCTTTCTGCTAAACATTTCTACTTTGATAGTCAGTATGTGAATAAGCAAAAGGCTCAACGTTGGAAGGCAGGTTGTGATCGTTTCCATGCAGTTAACTAAAAGAGCATATTCGATTTCTGCTTTGATTAAAATAATTCTGCTGAACTTCTTTTTCAATCTTCTGTTGTTGTTGTTCAATGATTAGTTTATCTTGGTTTTCTGGTTAACGTTCGTTCTTGATTCTTGATTGTTCTTGTTCTTTTTGTTTCTCTTCTTTTGATCTGTGTTTATACAAATTGTCAATAGTTAGAGAGATCATCTTTTAGAGAATAAAACTGCATATCCAGCTGATTATTTGAATACCTCGAGAGTGTTTTCAGCGCAATATAGATTTATAGGAAAAGGAGAAATAATGAGAAATATTCCTTTTAAATCATCTATGGGATAAAGGATTATCAATCTACTATGTGTTCGTTTAAATTTTTGCTAGTGTGGTCTGCTTGTTGTGAGCTAATAAGATATTCCTTGTCTCTTGCTATTTCTTCTAATTGTTTTATTATTCTTATTTTCTTTACCTTTTAATATCTTAATCCTCCTCTTTCGAGACAGTTCCTTTACGAATGAATATCCCTTTTCACCTCCTTTATTTTATATTCGATACCTCTAAATCTTCGCCTTGATGAATTTCTATGAATATCTTTTTCTTATTAGCATAGTAGAATCATTTATTTGTTCCTTTGAATCATTTTTTTGTGAACAAATCATCTCACTAAAATATTAATTTTTTGGTACATTGAAACAAATCGAAGAAGTTAAGAGAGATAAAATGATGCAATATTGCAAGATAACAGAGAATAAAAAGACATCATTTATGTATTTGATGAAAAATAATATTTTTTGCTTGATTCTCTCATTGCTGTCCACCTAGACTGATTCCATATCCGAATTTATAAGAATCCTTAAAGAAATCAGCAACTGCGCAAAGTTTTAAGCTGTAACCTGTTCCGTTTAGATTCAAAGCTGTTGATATCTTGCCTTTAGAGCTGATTGTAGCAATAGTCTCAGTTTCAGACATCTTTTGTCTAAAACCCTATTAAATTTGAAAAAGTTGAAAAAAATCAATTGTTTATTGCATTTACAATATCTATTAATTCTTACAATGACAGTTTAAGTGCTTTTTTCAGAAAGTTTATAGGAAAGCTCACTAACTAAACGGCATCTCTTATTCACAATCAGTTGATAGGCGATGTTTGCTTAGTCTTATGCTGCACTGTAGTTTCCGAACAAGACGTTTCTTTGATTGATCGAGTATCTGCCACTGTAGTTAAGCATAGTAAGGTTCTACATTGTTCCGAAGATACTTTCAAATCCAATGACTAGCTTATTTCCGATAGTTTGGACATGTCCAAAACCAACTGCACCAGTGGTGTACTTCAATGTCGAAATGCTATCCTCACCTTTTGATAATTTACGCAGAAAATCGTTGATAAAACAAGTAAAATCCCCTTAAATTAAGATTACCTTCGTAGTTCAGATCAGCATTGATTTAAGCTTATTTGACATCTGATCCAAATGGGAACTGAGAATGGAACTAAAGATTCCAATTGAGGTTAAAGAAGCGAATATAAGAAGCATCGAGTTTGCCTTGAGAGTCTACTCTAGCTGAGAGGATAAACTTTGGTCCAGAAACCCTTTTAATGTAAAAATTAATTCAGAATTATTGCAAAAAACAATAAGAAAATCTCAAAATTGTTAAAAATAATAATAAACTAACAAATCATTCATTTTTTTACATAAGATCTTCTTTAGGTCCTCCAATATATTAAGTGGCAAGTGTGTATGAAGAAGTAGCGGGTGGTTTGCCCATTCCCATCATTGGATTTTAAGGAGGAGGTGCAGCACCTTCAGCAGAAGAGTTAGGGATAATCCATGAGTGATTTATGAAGAATCTCTGAGAAATAGGTGTGCTAATCTCAAACTTAAATCCTTTGATATGTTCAACTTTCGCTGTGATAGCCTTGATGTTATTGAAAATTGCATGGAATGGAGGAGGTTTTCTGGAAACTTTTCTAGATCCTCCAGGAGGTGTCATTTCATCATTTTCCTCAAGGGAATCTTCGTTCTCATCTACTTTAAGATGAGGATCAATCTGCGAGAATGCTGGATCATCCAGTTCGACTTCTTCCTTTTTCGAACAATGAACTGGAGAGGCTGCAAATACCTTAACAAGTAGTTTTCTAATATCCATCGTTATCTCTTTTTGATAATTTCTTTCTGTCTTTTTTTTGGCTTAAGGATTGTTTAAAACTTCTGAAAATCTTAATTTTTTGATTAGCCTTTCTCTTTTTATTTTTCGCTAGAGAAAATTCTGAAAGGATGATTGATATCTTTATTTTTTGAAATCTTGGATGATTTGCCCCTTATTATTTTTTTATTTCACCCTTTCTCGAAACCTCTATTTTGGAGATGTTTTAGATCTAATTTTTCCTCATTTTCAGCCCCCCTCCCCTCCTCTCAAAAACAAATAATTGTCTGTTAGAAATGCATTTCAAGTTTACAACTAGATAATCTTTCTAAATCAGTTATCCTAATATTTCAATCTGCTCATTTGAAACGAAATAAACAGAAAAAGAAAACTAGAATTCAAAATTGTGATGGAAACTAAGCTGAATACACTAAATAAATTTGGAGTGGAATTAAGATTTGAAATCACTTTTTTAATAGATTTCATTTCGGATTGAAAATTTGATTTTTAAAGAACTGCTGTATCTCTTCGTTAGGTAGGGTAAAATCGGAATTGCTTATTGACTCTACTCAAAATAAATTAATAAATTATTAATTATCTTACATTTTCAAATAATCTTTTGTTGTTACCTCTGAAGAAATCTTCATATTTTGCATTTGTCTCATCATAATTCTATTTTACTTCCTACCCAGTCAATCTATCTCTTTAAACTAATCTTTCCCCTTTTCTTCCATTATCTTCTTCATTCCTCATAAAATTTTAAGAGTTCAGCTGAGATTGCCTATTCGAAGCTACATTTGATACATTTCTGTCTATAAACTACTATCCTTCATGTGTTTATTCAGGGTTAAATGATTATGTAAATCCTCCTAGAGAATAACCAGAAGGAGGAGCTAACACTTCATTATTACCATAAAATTATTCCTAAGATACTGACTAACTAGGAATAGGATATGTCACTGTTTTCCTATCGGACATTGGATTTGGTAAAGGATAAGGATAAAATTAAGAATTATTCTTGTCTGCTGATTGAATATCTCCATAACTTTTCAGCTGATAATTAGGTACATAAGTTTCTTATCTATTGTCCTCATTCAGCTAATTCATAAGAGGGGATTGTAAGAAACTATTTGCAATATCCAACAGATTCTATCGCCCTGAAGAGTTTCCTTACAAAGTTGTTTACATCGAAGGAATTGCTTAGACACACGGTTCAATTTTACTTTCACGTTAGTTTCGTAATTGCTATTCAGAATTGAAATTTTATTGCCCAATAGCATCAAGTTTTTTGAAGAACTACTGCTGCTAAGCTGCATTATAATGGATTTAATATGTCTGCAGCTAAGCTGGAGCTTGCTATTTTTTCATCTCTGCCAATTCTCTTTTTTTTTCTTATTTTTTTCTCTCTAATTCTTATTTCTCATAGAACCTTTTTTATGCATCTCTTGAAAACTGCACACCCATTTCCGTTGCAATGTCAGATTATTGTTTAGTTTGTTTTTGTGCTTCCATTTTGGATTTTGTGTTCTAATCTTGTTCTTACTTTCCTTTGATCATCATTTGTTTAAAATCATCCTATGATTCTTATTCATTGTTGTTTGCTCCTTATTTTCCAGCAGTTTGTTGATGCTGTCCACGAGATATTTTTATTTCATTTTTGATGCGCGATTCGACATGCATGTAGTGAGGATTTTTCTTAGAATTTGACTCTAATTGTTAAGTTTGTTGTTTTGATTGATTTTTTTTCCTTTTTAATTTAGATGGATTATTAGGTTTATGTGCAATATCATCACGACTAAAGGCTTCTGTGTTATATTTCTATTGAAGTTATTCTCTTGGAGATCTCCTTTCTTAGGAAAGTTATTTTTACATAAAATTGTCTTTGTGATACCCAGGTAGATATTAATTATTTTTTGTTTCAGTAAAACCTTTAGACTGCTGCGTAAATCCTCCAAAGAATTCTCCTTCATTGTCTCTTGTGTCTATGTTCATGCATTACTTCATGCCTTCATCGTTTAGGTGAGAACGAGAATTCGCTAAAAAGTTTATGTTCATATTCCCAATATTTCGAGGAGGGGGGCTGGAGGTTATCTGCAAAACAAATGAAAATTCAGAAAAAGAATAAAATCGATCTAAAAGTTTACGAAAAGGCCTTTTTAATAATAATGAAACTAATTAATACCTTTGGAGTGACTGGAGAATTCAATCTACTTTATCGTTATCTCCCTCTCGACATACTTGGGCTCATTAACTAATTCGATTCTTCATTCCAATTAGTATCATCCGTTTAACTATGTGTAATGCTATTTTACTGGAACTGATTTCCTGCTTTTTCCCTATTAATTTTAATTGAAAAAATCATTTATTCATAATTGAAAAAATAATACGAAAAACGAGTTTAAAATTTGAAATTTTTTTGGATAAAACCAAATCTTCTTTGGAAATCTACTAAATAGAATTTATTTTTATTGATTGTATTTGAGTTGTAAAATCATTTTATTACCAGAGAGGCTAGGTATTCAATTTTTTGTTTATCAGCTCCAGTTTCTTTTTTACTTTGCTGATTTCTTGCGAAAGAATAACTTTTTTTCGTTCTGCTACTGCTGCTGCTGCTGCTGTTGCTGCTTCTGCTTAACCAGAATAAGATTCTTCTTCAAAATTAAATGATTCTTGCTATTGGGTATTTCTAAATTGCTTTTTCCTTGATCTTGCTTCTTAAGACTCACTAAATATTTGCCCTTGCATATCAGTATCTGTTTTCATATAATTTGCTGTATCCATTGGATTCTCTATATGATATTCGTTCATCACATTCTCTATTAATACAAACCAAACAGCAAATTATTCAAACTATGCATCATCCAGTTAAACTCTTGCCACAAATATTCACCTTTTTGTTGAATAAATGAACTATCTCTTTGCATACCCATTACTCTTTCACAATTGCTATTTGTTTACCTGACATTTTGAGCAGTTTATGAAAAGCTATCTCAGGTGTATTATTATTCAAAAGCTTCTTCGCTACTCCAATCCCAATAACAAGTAAATTCTAAGCAAATGCCACTGCTTTCTGAGTTGACCAACCTAAAAAGAATCTGCTGACTAGAGGGTTACTCCTCAAGTCGATGGATATTTCCTCCATTTCTTCGTTTTTTTTCTTCACTTTTACAATAAAAAGAAGAAGAAAAAGAAGATCTTTAATTATGTTAAGGTATTTAATGTACTTTCCTAACTCTGTCTTAAGAAGCTATTTGGATTTAAATTAAACCAGCTTAGAGTGAGCTCTTCTCTCCCTTAATTTTTTATTTCTTTTTCATTAATTCACTGATCCTTTTTTTTCTTTTCAATCTCCTTTACTTCAAAGTAATGATTAGTTTATTTTGCTTATCGATTATTTGTTTCCAAGCTCATTTTCTGAAGGAAATAAGATAAAGAAAATTTGTTAAAAAAATGAAAAATAATCTCACAAACAGTTTTTTTACATCCTTCCACAACAAACAGATCGAACTTTATATGCTAAGAAATCTCAAACATTTGCATAAAAAGTTTCACTTTAGCAATTACCTCTTGGGTACATACATCTATTTCTCTGATTTTGAAGAACAACAAACAAAGATATTTTTGTTTGTTAAAATTATTATCTTCTTCTTGATTAGCTTTTAATCTTTTTAAATTTTTCCTTCTTTTGTGCTTCTGAGTTCTACCCAGACCTAAGGAATACCTAGCATCCTAAATAATTAAGAAATTGAAGCTTTCCTTCTTTCTACTAATTTTCATAATCTCATCTGTAATAGTAGATACTTGTGAATTTCCAATGAGTCAGCACTTTAACCTCAGCAGCTTTGAGTCACAATTAATTCTTGATCCAATAGAAAAAGGCAAAATCTCTAAAGAATTGATAAAATGCCAGCATTTTGTAATATTAAAAGCTGCCCTTTTCAAGATAATTCTTATTTTCTCTATTTAAATGAAGGTTCATTTTCAAGCAATGCAGAGTAAGTTTGATTCAAGAATAAACTCAAAAAGATATGTTTTTAAAAAGGCATTCATCTAATTATAAATATAAGTTATTATGAAAAAACATAGCATTAAGGTAACAAATATAAATATATGACAACAATAGGCAATTCTATTCAACATTTCAAATGATTTTGTATGTTTTTTGTTTGTTCTTTTTCTTAGATGTTTTAATTTCAACTTCAAAATGCTTTTTCTTATTTTATATCTATCCTGATTTACGTTCTTGAATTTCTTCTCCATCAGATTTAGCTGCATTATCTTTCGATCCATCTTGATTAAGCTTATCCTTTCCATTTGCATCTTTTTTTGAGTTAGCTTCTTTCATCTTTTTGACATGTTCTCGTTTCTTTTTATCATCGAAATCTGCTCCAACCAATTGTTTTTTTGTGATTCCTTTTACAACTCCTTTATTGTCTCCAAATTAACTGTTTAAAAATGGTAAGAATATATTTTGCATCTATTTTAGACAAATGAAATGGCAGCAAATCATTCTTATTATCATTATGAATTCTACTCTTCAGCGAAACCTAAGCCCATCCGACGATGCGTATACTGAAAAATGTTCTTCATGTCATCGAAGTCTGTGTATTCTTTCTTTTTTATTTCTTTCTCTGTCTCTTTAACCATTTCAGCGCTTTTTGAGGAAATGATAGTTAATGTTGAAGATAATTTTCGCGTTTTCTTGATTTTTAATTTTTATAATACTGGCCTTGCAAATCAAGCTTTGATAAGAAAGAAAGGGGGGAAATGATTCTAATTTAATTTAAAAGAATTTCAATGGTTTAAGCAAAATTAATCCTTTGAAAACTAAAACTGTTTTCTAATACTAAAATAATAATGTCAAAGTAATTCAAAATAAATTATTACCTTCTTTATTAATACATTATTTCTCTTTTGCAGTTGAAATGTTGGTATTGAATTGGATTCTTTTCCTAGAGCAGTTGAAATCAGTTTCTAATTATGCTTATTTTCTCACAAAGGGAAACAAACACTATAATTCCTCTTTCTTTTTAAGCTTCTAATCCAAAAAATAATTAATCAATCCCCCAAATTGCATTTTAAAAGATTAATAAAAATATAAATCTTCCCCAACAATGTAAAAAACTACCATCGTTTCTCCTATTATGAAGGTTCGACCGAACCTTTCAGCTAGCGTACGAAATCTAGTATCCTCAGCGAAACCATAGACTGTCTCTTAATAGAGTTTATTATTCCCTCCAACATAACAAAGGAGGATTTTAAGGGAAAAATTCTCTCAGGTTTCAAGTTTGAGTCCACGCTCTTAGTAGAAAATGAAAGAAGTTGATGGATAAAAAAGTTATTTTTCTGATCTATTAACTTCACCTGATAATTTAAAGGATCAACAGCACGGTCATGTGATGATTGAGCCTAAGCCAAATAACATCAGGGTTACTAACGAACAAGCAGAATATGCTTTCGAAGAGTTAATAGAGCGCGAAACAAAGATATCCTAAGAAGAATATGAAGAATTCAAGAGAAAATATCATCGCATGGTATTTGATAAAAAAGGTAACTATCTTTACACTAAGCTCGAACCGAAAAGTGAAGAACAACAACGAACAATTAAGGAAATCTACCTGAGTCGTAATTCTTCTGCTAAACTAAAGAAAGAGCTTAATGAAAGACAAAAGAATTTTCAACCAGAGAAAATCATCGGGAATCTTGTTAGAAGCTCATAAGAATAAGCAACCATGCATCCAAGACGCAAAGCAATACAAGACATTAAAGAAAGAGCACTTAATAGTTTGAATGTTATGCTTGCGTAGACAGTCAAATAAAAAATAGTTGAAGGTGCTATTAATGAGATCGAAAGGACGGTAAATAGAAAAAACAAATAATTATTTTTCTTGAAAGTGACAAAATAATTAATAAGAGTTTCATTTTTTTATTGGAAAGCCTTTTGTTTATTAATTTATCAAAGAATCCCTATTCATATGAAGATAATTGACAAAAGCGATTTGGATTTTGAGAGTTCATAACAAAAAATCTCTAACTTGTTTTTGATATTTTTTCTTATGATAATGAAATGTTATGTTTAATAGTCAACAGAAATGAATTCGGAAGTTGAAAAACTCGTTCGAGAAAATGAAATCTTGAAACGAGATTTAGAAAAATTAAAAGACATGATTGTGGAATTGCAGACATAAAATGAAAACTAAAATTGGAAGAACTCATGTCTCGTTAAAGACATGGATTTCATCAGCTCTGATTTCGATAAACTCAAGAAGAATTCCTGCGAACTTGAAGGATTCATTCCATAATACAAATTACTCAACTCAAAGTTTCCAGATCTTGATGCAAATTAACTTATTTTCAAATATTCCAAACTTGAGAATTTATGTCTAGAGCTGAATAAGAAAATTGCAGAACTGGAAGATCAAAAGCATGCTATCGATAACGAAAAGATTAAAATCAAATCAACATTTGACAGATAAGCAGATGAACTTATGCTTAAGGATATAAACAGGGAAAAGTAAATGAAAATGTACTTGGAACGACTCAAAGAGAAAGAAATCGAAATCAAAGATGCTGAAGAGTATAAACGGAATTACATGCAACTCTACAAAAAAATACAAAAGATCTTTATTGATTGGAATTCACAGATCAAAGTAAAAATAGTTTTATCAGAGATAAGAGGACTAAATAAAATATAATAGTTAATTGTTTAAAGATATTTAATTTATAAAAATGTGTGCTTTCATAGGTATATCCCTTAGAAAAGAAGGATAATGGACCAAAAGCTGATATAAAAGATCCTCAAGAGATTCTTGACATTATGGAGAAAGAAATTAAGATTTCTACTCCAGATAGGCTCTAAGAATATTTGAGAAAGATCATCGTTTCTGCTAACCTTCTTCAACGAAAGTAAACACTCAGGAAAAAAGCACAAAATGAAAATGAGAGAATACAAAATCTGAAATATTTAAAATGTCTAATAATTGCTTTATTCATTAAATTATTGACATATTTGAATTATTTTTTAAAGGTACCTTCCAGATTTCGTGAATGAGAAGTTTGATCCAGATAAAATCTACGAAAGAATCCTTAAGCTTGTCAATAAGCTCAATGCTGAGAATTTCAAACTGAAAGCGTAAGTTATTTAGTTGAAAAGAGCAGATTCAAATGCACATGGAGAAACATAATAGAATAAAGCAGAACTTGATAATCACAGCTAAACAGTTAATAATACAACTAGATAAAAAACAATCCCTAAGAATGACAATAATAACAATAACAATAATGAGTCAGAATCTTTTCTGAATTAGTCACTCACCAAGACATCTTAAATTGACTAGTGAAATTATCTAAATATTTTAGAAAAAAAACTGCAAATTGATCAGACAAAACATAATTAAATTGTCCCGCCTTCATTCCTGCAACGGTTATTTCAACAATTAGGATTGAGTTAAAGTTAAAATTAACTATTTAACTATTTTCAAAGATCAAATATTATTTACTATCAAAGTTTTGTGTTTTTGCTTGTTGCATGTTTCTCAAAATTGAATGACTTTCAGCAATTTTTAGAAATCCCTTTTAAAAAACTAAAGAATAACTGACAAAAATAAGGCTACACATTAATTAATTGAATAACTGAAAAGCAGATTATTTGAAAAAGTATCTCTGAATAGATAGCCAGTAGGAGTAGTTATTTAAATTAAGTATTTAAATATCTTAATTGAGTAGAAAAATATTAAAGGAAATAACTCCTTAAGAAACTAGCCAATAGCCAAGGGGATATTTCATATTAAGATTAGGAAAATAATTCACTTCAAAAGAAGAAGATCAATGCGTTGACGACATTATTATTTACGTAATATATTGGTATTTTTTTAATAAATTTGATGAAATTTGAGACACATGATGCAAGTGTAGAAATAATTAACAAAATAGATTTTACTGATAAATTATTTGCTGTATGAGGCTTAATCAAGGCGATTTTAGTATAAAAAAGGGAATGATTTTTAAAGGAAATAGAATAGAAAGAATGGGAGAGAATTTTGGCGTTTCAGAAGCTGAGTGAATCTCTAGGACGTTGAGGAAGATATCTACGGAATATTTCTCCTCCTTTTCCAGTATCAACACTTGTAAGTCTTCTTCTCATAGCTTCGATGCGGGTATTCTTTTATGAAATACCTTAAGTCTATTGATAGTTGCTACGTTAACTGATAATTTAGAATTATTATTGCTATTATTATTAGAAGGTATTTTAGATACGGCCTTAACAAAAAGAACTGTTATTATTATTAATACTTGGTAGAAACGTAGATTGATTGCTATTTCCTTAAACAAACGGAGTAGGAATGCTTTAATATTGAGGCTGAGATTATGGCTATGAATGATAAATAGAATTCATAGAATTATTTGGTATTGTATGGCTGAAATAGTTCGAAGAAATTTATTGGGGTTGCTAGAATGGAGAATAGAAACAAGAATTCTACTGTTGTTAGTGTTGAGATAATTAATATTCTTGTTGTTACTGGGAGAGCGAAGAAACCTAGTAGAATTATTAAGGAAATTCATAAAAATGTTAGTTTTGTTATTATTAAAGTTATGGATGCTATTGTTAAAATTATTATTTGTTGGCTATGAGATTCTAGTTCTGCTAGAGATAATAATAGTATTGTTACTAACACAGGATATATTACTAGTATTATTACATCTAAATCATTTCTTAAGTAAGAGGATGCTGCTCAGGAATATGTTAAGATGGTAGATCTTGATGTGAAAGTTGTTTAAGATTATGTTGCTGTTAGTGTTGGAAGTCAGCAGAACAATTGGAGGTTGTATTTGTGGAACTGAATTGAGAGAGATCACAGTCATTTTCAGATAAGTTGTCAGAACAACTAATCTAAGTGTTTTTAGAAGGAACGTAACAGTAGTCTTCAAATTCCATTTGTTTTGATTGATTGTTTAATGTATTTAAAAATTACAATAAAATTCCAGAGAGCACATCTCCCTTTAATCGAAAAAATGATGCCTTCAGATTGATTACTAGGTAAAGCAACCCAAACGCAGAAATTAATCTTTTTTTGGAAGCACATCCACGAGAGATACTAGCCACTGTTTATTACCCCCCACAGAGAAAGCAAACACTTCGATTGGAAGGAATTAATTAATGAGCATAGTAGATCCATTCCAAATAATTATTCCCCCAAACATTTCTGGTCCAGCCTAATTTTTCTAGGAAGAAAGTTTTTTTTTGTGTGGTTAATTTCCATAGAAATTTTGATAATCCTTCACACAAGATTTTTCGCACCCAATTGTTTGGTCCATATTCTTGGCCCCCACCTGAGTACTTGGATGGAGATTACTACTTCTTTTCCCTTGGTTTGCATGCTTGTGAATGCAATCCTAAAAATGCACATGATTTAGCGCGTCATTTTTATTTTCGGCTATTTTTGGGCTACCTTGGTTTTTTTAGAGGATTTTTAAAACTAGCAGGATTTAAAAGTGTTTTGTAAAAGAATTTTGGCCAAAACTAAGAGAATTATGATTTATTATGCTAATGGAAGGTTCTTAAATGAATTTAAAGTAATCTTGCATTTTTTTTTTTAATCAAAAAAGAAAGGACAATACGCCAGAAATATTTTTTTTTTATTCATTTGAGCGATTGGCTATGGTTTTTTGGCATTAATATTAGCTAATTTATCAAAATATTTTGCAGAAATATATGCTAGCTAAAGTACATAAAAGCAAAGTAAAAAAGAACGAAAGTTTAAGGTTGTGAATCGTAAATAAAGAACTTTCTAAGATGTAGAATATTCTACAATTATTTTCAAAGTAGAAAAAAGGATGGGTTTATTTGTTTGTTTTTTTTTTTGCTTTAATTGATTGGTCATAATTTTAGACTTCTAGTGATTTCTTGAAAAGATATTTCAAGAGCCTTTAGCTTGCTTAAAATATGAGGTTGCTTTTAATTCAGAAAAAAGAAATCAATCCTTTATATTAATTTGAACTAATAATATGAATTTTTACAATAGAAATATTGCTTATTTTGCTTAGGGGAATAGAACTGATAGTTGATAAGTTGAATTTCAATGAAATAAAAGGATATTCCTTAAAGATAAGATAGCAATTGGGTGCAAAAGGAAGTTAGAGTTTAAATAATACTTATGCAGTAATGTTTAATCTGTAATTGATGTGTACGACTAATAAAAACAAAAAGAACAAAACGTTAAAAGTTATCAGTAAAGTTATTTAAAATGATTGAAGAATAGATGAGAAAATAAGGATTTTAGAAGAGAGAGAAAGGGATCGATATTTCTTCTTTAAGGCTTTTTAGTGGATAAATATTTTCTAATTTCTTTGATATTTTGAGAAATCTGAAACCCAAAGCAATTAACTTAGCAAGAAATTTGAAAAGCATTGAAATGATCTAGATATTAAAATTGAAATATTTTTGTTTTCAATTCTAAAGCTAACCTGCTAATTTGCTCTAAGAGCAATAATATCTTTTTTAAATATTTCTTAATTTTGTTAGCTTAATCATTGAAATAAGTGATAACTCACAATTTTATTTAAATAAATAAAGTTCATTTTTATCTGATGAATTATTTTTCATTTAACTGCAAAAATTATTTTAGAAACTTCAAAAAGCAGGGTTTCTTTTCAAATTAGTAAACTCACACTAAGATTATTAGCTAATAATAATAATAATAGCATCAGAATGCGGAGTGGATTGATTATTGTTGGTGTTTGAAAATTAATTTTGTAATTAAGCGGGTATTTTTTGTTTTGTTTTGTTTGTTTTTGTTTTTCAATGAAAAACGAGTTGGGTTCTTTAGAGAATGAACTGGAGATTGTCCGCTAGATCACCAGTGCAAAGCAGATATTATCTGAAAAAATGAAGAAAGAAAGCTCAAAATAAACAAACTTTCTGAAGAATTTACTGTTAACTAATGAAAGTGAATCAAATAAGATCAAAACAATTGAGAATAAGAATGCAAATGTTCTTCAAAAGATTCTGGAAAATCTCACTCTCGACGAGGATAGAAATCAAGAAAAGCTGGATTAGAGAACAACAATCAAGTTAGACTTTCTAAAAAGATATTCTCCTTATGTTTATTACAATTGATTTGTTGTTTCAGATAATTGAAAGAAGAGTTAAGTCAGGCTAAAGATTCTAAAGAAGTGTTAGAGAAGAAATTACAAAATATCAAAGTTGACTAATAGAATAAAGCTATTTCTGCAGCAAATCTAAGCAAACTCTTAGTGAAGTATTCTCGCATTAAATTTGCTTAAGTAAAGGACACATACATCTTAGCCTGTAAAAAAATCATAGCCAACTTTCAATTCGAAATCACATTTATAATTCTAAAACAAATGAATATTGTTTTTGCAAATAGATTATTTAACAAAAGACGCCAAAACAATACCAATTTGCATCGAGAAATAAGAACAATAATCTAAAACACCCAAGACACAGCAAGAAATCATGGAAGAATTGCATGCTAGGATAGCAGAAATTGATAAAGAATACTTTTGAAAATGATGATAAATTCTTTTTAGGTTAGAAAAGTGAAAAGGTTGTCACATTAAAAGACCATTTGATGCTCATATTCAACATCACATCATTTTTGTACACTATGATTCTTCATTGGAATTTCGATTATTCGATAAATAACTAACTCATTTTAATTTAATTTCTAACATTTATTTGTGCTCTTTTAGAATTGCTGTTCATTCTTTTGAATTTTCTTATTCTTTAAAATTCTCAGTTCCTTCTAAATTCACAGCTAACTCTGCCATATCAATCTATTCTTATTGTCTTTTTATTTTTCTGATATTATTTTACTTTAAATATTTATGATTTATGTCTATTTGCTCATCGATTAAGAGAAGTTAAGATTATTTTCACTATTAGAACTTGTTAAATTAGCAATCTTCAATGGATTCTTGAATATCAATTAGTTACTAACTTATCTCTACTTCTTGTTTTAAGCAGTATTTATCACTGAACCACAACTAGTATTGTGCTAATACTTTTCTGGCATATTCTAAATACTATTTACCAAGCCTGTATTATTGTTATTATTTAATTTTTTAATTTTTTCTTATTCTTTTGCTAGAATCACAAGCATTCCTTAAGATCTCACATGATTCAAGGGAATTACTTAACCTGTAGGAAATACAGGAAACTATTTATTACTATAAAACTAAGCATGACTGTAAATGCTTTGAGCTTGACTCCCTAGACTTTACTGGTTTGTGGAAAACCTCCGTTGAAGTGCTTCACTCAATAATTGATGCGATGATTTAGAAGTTGTCTTGAAATTATATCTCCCACTTGGATTCGCTAATTAAGAATCGTGAAAAGAATAATTATCATGTCTACTTAGTGATTTATTGGAGAACACTTTGGAGACCTTCTTCTGTTCTTATTCCTTATCCATTTACTATTACTTGATTCTGTTCCATTTGTCTTCTTCTAAAATGTCTTATAAATGTTATTTTCTCTCAATTTCTGAAGGTTTGCTAACTGAAGAAGTAACTCCTTGCTAGATTTTATCTTGTTTCTCAAAATTCATATATTCAAAGTTTGTCTAAGTTGAGCATACTGACCTTTAAGCAGAAGTAACGCCAGGTGAACTAGATAAACTTTGCGACTTATTGTCTTTGTTATTTCTTAATAAATTTTTGTAAAAACCGTTTGTGAACTTTTCAGTATTCGCCTTGATCATAGCTAATTGAGATTTAGATGACGAAACTGTTTATGGAGATACTGAAATATCAAAGTAAGAACCTTTTCTGTTTTATTGATGTTTTGAGATGATCTTCTTTTGATGATTACTTGTCAGACATTCAGAACTTGTAGGTTCAAGATTTTTCTCCATCTTATCAGCTTCAATAAACCTTCTTCTTTCATTATTTTTGATTTAGATAGGTAATAAAGTCTACTTCTATGCGAGGAAGGTTAATTCATTTTAGATGCCTTCAAAACCAACAATTTACTAAGGTACATGGTTATTGAAGGGTAAATATGGCTATTAGTCTCTACATATATGCAGCATATACATATTATACGAGTTAAGAAAGTTTTTTTTTTTAGAATGCGAGTTTTCAAGACTTATGAACTTAATACTTATTTTAATCTCCTTTGTTGTGAAATCAGTAACTTTTAAAAGGAAGTAGCTTTGCTATGCTTCAAATTATGGGGGGGGGGGGGGGGGGGGGGCGGGGGGGGGGGGGGGGGGGGGGGGGGGGGGGGGGGGGGGGGGGGGGGGGGGGGGGGTGGTGGGG
>Ga0302271_10000826_pt1 | contig 30445 bp, 24 predicted proteins | sample III_Bog_N1_1_FD_198767 | JGI IMG/M metagenome (GOLD analysis project Ga0302271, IMG submission 198767) | Peat permafrost microbial communities from Stordalen Mire near Abisko, Sweden - III_Bog_N1_1 | ecosystem: Environmental > Terrestrial > Soil > Wetlands > Peat | place: Sweden: Abisko... | reverse complement strand
GTAAATATCTCCAAAGTGCGCTTAGGTGCAGTGAGTAGGACTAATGGTTCCTGCTGCACCCTTCTATCTAATGTCCCATCTAGTCAAAGATAATTTGTCTAGTTAAGTAATAAATTTTTATTTCTTACATTGCAACTGTTCGATCGTCACTGACTGAACCAAATAATGCAGGATTTATACCATGCCATTAAACATCTTCAACACAAGAATGATGAAATTCGATTTCACTAAGCGGATTAATGGATGAATTCATTTGAGGTGCTGCTTCAATATCCCAGATACAGATTTTTTTGTCATATCCTCCTGAGACAATGTATCCCTAAAAAGGAACTCTCTTGTAAAATATCTATCAACTTCCTAATAAAACTCTTACAGCCTTATTTGGATTCCATGAAAGACCAAAGCCTTCTGCTGTATGTCCGCTTAACTTCAATAATTGTGGACTGACTTAATCTTTAAGTGGAGTTCTAGAATGAAGTGAGGAGTCAAAAATATGTACTTCTCCATTTACAACTTTGGTTGCAATCAAATTGCATTTCTAGGGCATATATCTTGCTCTGTTGATCTCTCCTTCGTGAAGGATCTTTGTTTCTATTTCAATACGATTATCCCCAGCAGCTAACCCAAGTTGTCCTACTTCTTTGGCTTAATGAGTGTACTCACTTAAATCTATTGGAGTATCTTCCAATGGTAAACGAACCTAGCAACAAGTAACTTATTTTGATTGTAAGTTCAAAAAATATTTACTTTTGCGATATAAAGGTAGTCTTTATCTTGACCAGAAGTGTGCGTTGCTAGAAGCAGTTTATGTATTGCGTAGTCATTTTCCTAATCACTTTGTCTAAATTAACCACTGACTCATTGTGTTTTTTTTTACTTGTCTTTACTTGGAAGCCACTGCACAGTGAGTGAAGGCCATTCAAGCTCATGGGTCATTGCAATGTCATAGAGAAAAGGTGCGTTTTTCTTCCAAATCTTATATTCATCATTAATAGTTTAGTTTTCTAAACTGTCATTGTACTCTTCGAAAAAAATATGCGTTTGAAAGTGATCAGCGAAACAACTTTAAAAAGAAAAAATGTTAAATACCTTCTGTAATGGACTGTGACATGAGTATTCAAATAGTGTTCTAAAAATGTATTTTGATTTAATTCAGAAGATAAGAGATTAGATTGTTTGCGCTTTCCAGCATTGATTTCAAGATTCTTCAGAAATTATTATTTGATAATGGGAAAATATGCAATAATAAATTAAACTGTAGATTGTGCCAAAGATGAAGTTGAGAGCATTTATAATAATATATTTTATCTTCATTTTTATGTCTATTATGATTAAATTGTTAATTTAATACTAATGGAAATGAAAAGATTGTTAAAGCATGTATTTGAATTTCAATTTCTTAATTCCAAGACAATATACATGATAAATAGATATTCCAAGATAATTTGAGTTATTATTAATCGAGATGCAGCATGTTATGATAAATTATTAAAGGAAGAAAATATGAACATTTGAAAAAATCGAAGCTAATCTAAATATAAAAATGAGGAAGTTATGGACACCAGCTAGAAACAAATATTAGTCTAGAGAAGGTAGACTGATTACGTGTTAAGAGAGTATTTAATTATTTGTTTGCTCAATTACAAGTGTCCACTGCATGTATAAACCATTGGGTAGAACCAGAATGGAACTAGTGCCAAAATAAATTGGAAATAATAAAAGGACTATTTATAGACTCAAAGATAGACATAAATCCCTTCATTGGGATGTGAAGTAGTACCAATAATTAACTATCATAGTTTCTCTAATGTATTAGATTAGTGACGCTTGAATTTCTATCTCTCTTTGTTTTATAATAATTTCAAAATTCAATGGACAATCTTAACATAAACTGATATGTTTTATGTGTTCTCATGGCAGAAGAACGTACATTTAGTAAACCCAATGGATGACAATATTCTTGGAAAGCTAAACAATATTAAATAGTTATTTTTTGGCTTTATCTTGCTTGGAATAATAAATAAATTATTATCTCTGTTATCATATTTATTAAAATAATAGATGACTGCAGGAAATTACAATCCGTAACAAGATTCCTTAATTTAATAATCTACAAGCATCTATTTGATTTTTGGAAAATGGGTGTTCCTTGAATGTTTGACTGAAACACAATACATTTTTAAAAATGAAGCTTCATCTGTTTAGACTACTGTAAGAGAATATGAGAAGGATTTAAGAAGAATTTTATTGCCTTAATAAATGGTTTTTTATTTCTTGAATATTTGTGATATCATCTGTTTTAGATACATACATGAAAGGGAGTTTAAATGAAATATTTTAAAATAGAGAGTTTGTTCTTTATACATACTTTTCATGCTGGTCAGGCCTATTTGGATCTTAAAGCCATTCATTCTATAATACCATAACATGAAAATACTATTCCTTCAAAACCAGAATACGTAACATTTGCTAAGCTCATCATTACCTTATGAAGGGGTGGGGTATTAAGGAATTAAGAAATATACAACTAGACCAACTAGACCAAATGAATTAGATATCCTTTTTATCTTATTTGCTAGTTTGTTTTATTTTTTCAAGAAGATAATGAAAGATAGGTTGAAACTTTCAAGTCTCTAGTTAGAACGTGTTCACCTTCAACTTTGGAGTATTTTAAGTCAAATTGTTGAGGAAAAAAATGGCCCTTTATTTCCAAATAAATTTACTAATTTGACAAATAAGTTGCCCATCTATTTCTAAAATTGATTAATTTTCGATTTGTAATATGAGGTTGATGATCTTTTACATAACCATTTTTAAAAGAATGAATGTAACTCTAGGTTATTTCTTCTTCTTTAGTAAAAAACTTATTGGGCAAATAAAATTCATAAAGTATTTCAAAACAACTCAAAGGAAAGCTGAAGGTTAGTACTAGTTCGTTAACAAATGAAAAATAATAAAGATATTGATTTGATTGTTTGTTTTTTTGTTACAACTTTGAATTTTTAAGCAAAACTACTAACAATTACTCAAAAATAAGCTTATTTAAATGAAAAAGAAAATGAGCTTGGTAACAATTTAGATGAAAAATAGATCCATTATCTGGAGGAAAAGATCTTCTCGATTGATTAAAATAGAGTAATTGATTTTTGATCTGAAAACCAACTCAGTGGGTAGGATATTGAAAAGAGTCAACGATTTATTAAGACGATTGAAAATAAGCTCAGTGAAGTACCTTTGATTAATTAACAAGCTCCGAACAGTTTATCAGTGAAGAAATCAATCTTTCAGAATTATAATCATTAAATCCCAATAAAATCAATTATTAACTCCAGTACAACTTGTACATAAGAAACTAAATTACCGAGTATATTAGCCTTTATTTTTCAGGTAAATACAACTAATCCCTTCAAATGCAAGCAGCCTTCCTCTACAAAGAACAAATCAAGGATGACATCATATTCTTATCTCAGACGAAAAAACAAAAAGGATCTGAAAGAAACATCCTTAACAAATGGTTTTAAGACTCCATTAAGAACTACTTTCTTGAAACCTATGCAAGCCCATTTCTAAAAAACGAACTGGGAGAAGGCTTTGTTAAAAAAGTTAAACAAAATATTGAAAAAAGAATGCAGTCTGATGGGCTTAAATTCATGAATCTCCTCAATTAATATAAGATTGAGCTTGAAGCCTTTGGAAAAGCTGCCAAGTTTGTTAATTCCCTTATCTCGATTGTTATCGATGATTAAAAGCTCGAACGAGGTTCAGCTCTTTGGGCTAAACAAGCAAAAAAGAAATTTGTCGCTCTTATGCTCATTGTCTTAATGGAATACAACGAAAGTCGAGTATCTTCATTCTATGACATGTGGAACTACATTTTTCCAAGTGAAACTCAAATTAAAAAGAAGCTATCCAAAGACGACAAATTACGCTTAAAATGTGTGTCATAAATGAGCACTACTTCAAGTCTAAAGAATTCTCCGCCACTCACTCAAAGAAGTCTTTTATCTCCAGTTAATTCGAATACGACCCTGAGATATCATTACAAGCATATTAATCAACCCCTTCAATAGTAAAATTTACAGATAAGAACTTTTCCAGATTCCTCTTCTTAATGCTCTAGAGCTGGTGATTTTCAAGAACTTGATGGGACCTAAGTTATCAAAAAATTTCAGTTGGAAACAAAACAAGAGGCAGACTAATTTTATTAGAATAGTCATCAATAAATATTCCATCATCCATATCACATTTAACAGTCACATTAGAACTAGAACTAACATCAAATCACTTAGCATCAACCTGCATCGTTTTAATTTGTTACAACATAACCTTTCAATACTCTGAAGCAATCTGAAATTGTACTTAGACAAGCTTAAAATCAATAAAATCTGGCTTAACATTCAACTTAAATTGGCAACGCAACCTTTATTAATAATCCGGATATTTTCAGAAGAATGAGTACAGTTTTCTCTATTAAGCAGGACATTACCGATTCAGAGATGATTAATCTTGATGACCAATAGTTCTTCATAGATAGATAAGATGATGGAAATTCAGCAATTAGTGTATAAGCTCCGAATTATTCTCAAACAAGTCAGTTTTCCTTTGAACCTCACAGCATCTTTTAGAATCTTCAACACCATCATCATCAATAGCCACAAGTCTAGCATAACACTTTCAAATACCCCTTATAAGAACATACTCCATAGCCTCATGGAAATTAAATTGGCTTAACTGTTCATTTAACTAATTAACCAGCTCAACTGGCAGCAATATCCTAGTAACCAACCACTGGATAAAGCCATAGCAGTAGTAGCAATGGATACTTCTATAGTAATAACGTCGATATGAATAGCTATTTTAACGTCGATTAGCTCTTCGCTTAAAGTGGATTTTCTTCCAACTAACACAATTTATGAACAATTTATCTCTAAAATCTTCCAGAAAAAAAACCTACAAGAATAAATAGAGAGTTGAATAACATATTCACATCACTCAAATGATTGGATTGTCTCTCATTTCCATACTATTTATTTCAACACTTACCTTTAAATTTATTCCCTAACTGACTCATGCGATTTTAGATAGTCCAATATTGTTTTTCTCCCAAACATATTAATATCTATCGTATCTACTTTTCTTTCATATTATCTATGTAAAACAATTAACTTACACCTCATCAATGGAAAAATATATCATAAAACAAAGAGATCTTCCAACATACAAAAATTGTTTATTGGTTACAATAAATAATAATACCTCTAAAAACTAAGAGCAAGTGAAAAGTACCCCTGTAGCCAATAAATATTGAGAAAAAAGAAAAAGGTGTGGAATTAAATTATTGGATTAAAAACTTACTCTTTACGACAGTTTCTGAAAAAAAGCATGAGTTGGGATTAATGCCATTTGTTCTCCAAGGACCCATTTATCTATTTCATAATTATTAATTTTACTCTCTTTTAAATTGCTCCACTGTCTCATTTTATTTTGTATCTGTCTAAGTTCTTGCTTTATCCATTCTTATCATAGAATATAAATTTCATGTTTTATATATTGCTTAGTTAATGCCTAAGAAAACCAGCATCATTTTATGCTGTATCTCTGAAAAGATGCTAGATAGATTTCATGATAAAGGATATTAGATGATATCTTTTACTCTTTACTCGATACCATGAAAAGAAAATCCTTTTTAATAATCGCTCAGCCACACATAAACATTTATCTAGAATTGTAATATTAGATAGGCATTTCCACTTAGTTATTTGACGTAATTTAGCTTTTGTAATTTTGGGTCTAAAATGGTAATGTTCCAATAAATCTATTTTAGCACTTGCAAGTGATTAATGATGGTTGAAACCTTCTTAATATCACTATTCTGCCATTTTTATATTGTTTTCAGTAAGAAATACAAAATTTCTAGTAGCACCAGAAATCATTTAGAAAAATACTTTGTACCCCAAATCATATTGTCTATTCCTAAAATGACTCAGATTAGATAATTAATCCAACTTGCCGCTAAGGATGCCTTCAAGATTGAGTGGTTCTTCTGGTTTCAATCATCTCAAAGCATAATAAATCGGCTAAACATATTGTTTCCATTTTTTTATGAAGTTGCTAGCTAACTGTTCAGGTTGTTTTCCTTTTCGCTTCATTTACCTCTCTTAATTTTTATTTTCTCTTTGTTTTATATTACCCCCAAAGTTTTATGATTCAAAAGGTAATAGTTTGATGTTCAATTTATCAAAGAAATAGCATAGATAGTTTTATACCTCATCCAACTGAGTAAAAGAAAAAGGTTTTTAACAATAAAAATAGTAATAAGTTTCCTCAAAATGTTTGGTAATACAAAAAAGAAAATTTAAAAAAACATTTAAAAACTCAATAGAAATGAATAGAGTAGGATTTTATTTTATTCTATTGATGGTCAATATGTATTTTGTTTAACTTGAATTTGGAAAGTACCCACTCAATTCGGTCCTTTAACTATGTAAGCATACTCCAAGCCCCAATATTCAAAATATAATTTAGTAAGACCGTATTAACTGAGACAGAAACTAATTTGACTGTATTTTTCTATTCTATGTGGTTAATTGTACTCAAATTGACTTTAATTCCTTGAAAATCAATTGCTTATTAAGTAATAAATTAAAATCTACCTTCAGGTTAAAGAAATAACTTAATTCTAAAATGACTTCTTCTTTCTAAATTACTTCCATTTTGTGTAATTAAAATTTGTCTTACCTCTCTTTTCTCTCTTTGAAAAATATTGTTTATTTTTCTTTTGTTTTTTTTTATGAAAAGTAAATACATTCATATTGAAATAAAATAGATATTTTTTGTAAAATAAAACAGAAAAAATTTATATTTTCAAATAAGTAAAATTGAATCAAATTTGAATCTAAAAGAGTATCATTTCATGAAGCCTTTTCTTTTAGCAATTACTGTCTCTTGAGTAACAAAAAAGAAGATAAATCATTAAAAATTGAAATGATCAGGAAATTTGCTAAATAGAAAAAAAATAGATTAAATGAATTCAATTACAAATGAAAATGTTCTCTTAATAGTTTCATTTCTTATTCAATTTTCATTAAGCTTAATAATTTAGACTCTAGAATACAATTTGTTTTCTTTAAAATAAATGATATTACTTAAAGAAAATACATATTTGTTCTCAAAGATAAGAAAGAATTTAAGCTTATTCTTGCTGTATTCCTGTTGAATGGCGAGGACTTACAAAAAAGATTTATTTTTTGGAGAAGGAAGTAATAAAGAACTGACGCCAAGTTGGATCTTAGGAATAAAGGTCAATATCACCCACAAAAATAAATTTGTGTAATGTATGCTAGAGGAGTGTACTCAGGATAGCTGGATCTTTACCTTCTCCAAAGTCTCCTTTTGTATTGGAGCGAGTACCTGAGAATATTATGAAATCATAGCTTTGAGTGAAAGGTTTGTCAAGGGATTTCACGATTTAAGAGATCTAAAAATTAAAAGTTAAATTACAAAAACAGTTTAAAGTAATAGAAAGTTTTAATTACTTTGTGTGATTGAGATGAGAGACTAGTCAGTATTTTTTCTTATGCTTTTGTTGAAACTAAGATTCTGATATTATTATAATCAGCATTTTATTCTTTCATGAGACTATTTACTATTCCAACGATACATTCAGCCTCTAATCTGTTGTAAAATCCTTCTTCTCTTTATTCCAAAAGCTCCTCTTTTCCCTTTAAAGCTACTATTAATATTTCCTCTCCAACTTTTTAATATTGGTTTGAGTTATTTACATTTGCAGCTATGCTCGAATTTTATAAAGAAAGTTTTAATGGCTCAGAAAAGAATAAGCTGCTGTGGAGGGTTGCAATGAGATGACTATTTACTATCTTATTTGGATCATCACTCATAGGTGTAATATCTAAAGAAGAAGGAGGAATGTATCTATTCTTCAAAATAATAGGTTTGATTCCAGAACAAATTAAACGCTCGAAAAGGCTACAATCTCCACATCTACTCTTTGATAGTAAGCTTTGAGTAGAATATCTTTTAAATGTAGTAATATCACCTATTAAAGTAAGTTAATTGCAATTGCGAACTAGAAACTGCCATGTAATTTATTCAGGTATTTATTCTGCATTCAGGAGCATCACTCGATTAAACTAGCAGTCCTTCAATGGAACCATATTTTCAACATTACTCACAACAATAATTTAACTTTCTTCTAGACGGCGTTTTATCTTTAAGCTCATACTAGAGCTCATGTTTGAGATATTTTTAGATGTTGAAGAATATGTTTCTGCAGAATTATCCTCCAATAACAGGCAAACATTTGAGCAAAAGGGTATTACTGAGCTGGCGGCCATGTGATGCTGCTGCTTAAGAATAAAATAATGCAATTAAGTGAAAAATTACTTAGATTTAGTTTCAGAATCACATTTTACAAGTATCTTAAGGTTTGACTATTAAAGCCATTATCTCGTAATACAAATAGCCAGTTCAGTCTTTCGAGAGTTATGGGTTCCTTAAATTATTGTAAGATCATTGGTGCTAGCTATTCGGAGTGTCATTAATAGTTCTTCATTTAAAGAATGAACTTCAGCTAATTACTAAAGATTTATTTCTTGAACTACTCTGACAGGATCTTAATAATTAGAATATCCATCTCCAAGGGTTATCTTTTGGAAAATAGAATGCAGCATGCTAACCTTAGAACAAATGGAATCAAGTGCCTTGCTTTCTGTGAAAAGCTTTTTAGTCGAACCTATCTTGCATAGACAATATAATTTAGATGTATCTGCTTTAATATAATTAGCCCTTTTCTATTGATCATTCAAAAGCACCATACTTATCTTAAAATATTGAATGTTATCGTTTAAGAAGCATTCTTTAATGATGCATGAAGTGGCTTCTTAGTAGTTTATTGAAACATCAGAGTTCTTAAATAAAGAAATTGTACATAAGTCTCCTTCTTGAATTAATCTGCTTGCTGATGTGCATATTTCTCCTGTTTCTTTAGTAACCTTGAACATAAATTAATCTTACTCAGAATTACTACCTATGTACTCTAAAGACCCTTGAACAAGTAGAATTCCTTATTTTCTTTGAGGACGTGGTCTGTCTGGCTAATGAGATGGTTAAATTGTCGCTTCGATGAACTCCTCAAAAAGAATGAGTTTTTTATATAAAAAATAGAAAAAAGAAAAGCCTTAGAGAGAATCTGGGTTAATCTTAGCATATGTATAAATAAGTTCGCAAGCTTAAAGAGCAAATATTGGATTGCTCGTAAGGAGGAGACTGTAAAAGAGCTGATTGAGGTCGTCCCATTCTAGATAATGCAAATAAGGATCTTTACGTAGGAGAGCTTGAGACAATATTATTCCAGTTTTATCAAAAGTTAAATTCTTTTCTTTTTGAAAACTTTGAGCAGGCCAATCACTGGGTTAAGATTATTCAAAATCCATTGAATTTGAGTTCTATTTTGTCATTTTATTATCGGATAAAAAAGTAAGAGATTCTACTTAAGAAAGGGAATTCAATATTGAAAATGTATCAGGGTTGATTTGAGTTTACTTTGGCTGATCTTAGTTTGGAATTGAAGGATATTGATTCTAAATGTTGCCATTTATTTATTCAAAAGGATTCACAGTAAGAAGAGTACGCTAAACACTTAGACATTTTTTAAGAATATCATTGACATTTTTAAGTCTTCTTGATGATGCGGCTTATGAAAATTATCCAAGAAGTTCAGACATAGCTTACTCTGGATGAGTTTATTGGAGATTTAAAGTTTACAGCATCTAAGGAGAAAACTTTCTATAGTGAATAACATCTAGGATAATTTTAAGGAGAATGAGATTCCCTTTTTAAACAGCATAGTTCCAAATAAAAGATGCTTCTTTAAAAGTTATTTCTACTTCGAGTGCAGCAATACTGGAAAGCTTTTCTAATGCTTCGATCACTTTATCTTCTTTTAGAAAATTTTACATTTATCTTATTAACTTGCTGACTTTGAATTTATCTTAGTCTCCTCTGTCTTTCTCTTCTCTTTTTCTGCTTTCAAATACTCTCTATTGATGTAGTTACTTCTCTTTTTCTTGTTTCATTTCTTCTTCATCTGCAAATATGCTTTTTAAGATGATATCTCCTTCAACTGATTCTTTAGCTTCTTAATACTCTTTAAGAATATTTTCAACATATTATCTCCCTGTTACACCTTCCCAAAAGAGTTAATCATCCATAATAACTTTTTAAGCTAGTTTTTTCATGACATTTTTTCTTGCATCTTTTTTTGAGTTCGATTTGCTGCTAACTCGAATAACATCTTTTTTCTAAGTAGTTGATAAACTCAATTTACACTTAAACTACCCTTTTTCTTCTGAGAATTCTACATTTAGAGAACTCTTAGATTTTTGTATCCAATAGTTCAAATCTTGCAAGTTTTTTTTGACCCAAGCAACAACCATCGTATTTTTTTCATTTTCAGTTAGTAATCTTCTTATCTGTGGTTCTTAAGATGTACTATCTCCTGATTTCTCTTTCTTAAATTTTTCTATTTATTTTTCTTGTTCTTACTCCATTTTCTCATTAGCATTCATTGTTTTTAACTGATGGTTTGGAACAACAATTTCTCCTTGTGCAACAGTTTCTTTCCTAAATCTTTCCATTAAATGCCCCTATTTTTATTCAAGTTTTTCAATAATCTTGTTTTTCTTCTATTCTCCTAATTATCCTATTTTACGATATTCCAATTCTTTAGCTGGTACTTGACTTTGCATTATTTGATTTTCATTATTGGAAGTAGCTATTTTTTACTATTATTCATTTGTATTTTGTACTTCTCTTTCATTTAAACTTGCAAAATCTTTTTTATTATTGTGCTATCCTCGAGCTAATTTAATCAGTTAATGTTAGTTCCTTACACTACCATTACACTATTACAAAGGAAATTACTAATTCATTATTTGGTTAGTAATAATGTTACTCTCTTACAATTCTTCATTCTTAATTATCTCATTTTTCCAGTTTCGTTTATCATTTTCTTTCTATGGCATACCTCTTATTCCTAAAATAACTTTTTCTTTTCTTTCTATCTATGTAGGTGCTCTAAAAGAAATATCCTTTGACAGCAGTAATGATTAGTTTACGTTTTTGTTATTATTTAGAATAGCTTTCTCTTTTTGAACTATTACTGAAGAAGCTGCTTACTTATTAACTTCATTTTCCTTTTACAATAATTTCTACTTCACAACTGTTTCTGGAATTGGCAAACCAAGTCGCTGAAGGTACTCTGAATTGTAAATTACCTTTTTTTCTTCTGTAGTAAATCCTTAATGACTTCTAACTTACATGAAATGAGGTTAGTTTTCCTAATTTTCTTATTACTCCCTTTTCATTTTCTTAATAGGAATTTAAAACTGAAGGATACTCTCATTATACTATTTCTAAGTAATAAATGACTTAAGGTGATTCAGTTAACTCAATGAGTTCATTTTCAAGTTAGCTCCATATTATTCAACATTTGTGGCATCATTCATCTCCTTGGATTTTGTTATTACATCTTTGTTACAATTTGAAAATGGAGAAGCGTTGCAGTAACTTTCCTTGTTAAGTGCAGTTTGATTTTCCTCAAGCAAGTAATGTTTCTCATGTTATTTTCGCTAGACTATTGGTGTCTTTTTTTCTGCAGAGAGGTTTTAATCTACATAATTATCCATCTCAGGACCATGTGAAGAGTTTAGTAACATTTAAAGTGACTACGGTATTATCAAAAGATGTTTTTCTGTTTTCAATTACTATCTTGGAGCACTGTCGAACTACAACTATCTCTTTATTTTAGCCATACTGGCATCAGAGGAACCTTCTATCATGATTGGCTTCAAGTTTCTGATATGTCTTTTGATTAACAATATTGTTTTGAATTTAAATTTCTAGCCGATTCAATTTTAAAACAGTGAGAATATCTCTGAATTCGTTTAAGAAACAAATTAATTCTTGCTTGAAAGATTCGTAGAGAATTCTTGAAAAGGCAATTCATTGTTTGCTGAAATTTATTGTTTCCCCAATTCTTTCCATTTATCCATTTTTTAGATTGATGATTTTTTAAAACAGGATTTTAGTGCCATTTTAATGACGTTCAATTATTTTAATTTTAAATCGATTAAAAAATGGATTAACTTGAATCTATAAAGTTAATGTTGCATTAAATTCAAGTTAGTTGATTTCATTTACGCTGCTGAAAATTCACTATTGTTTCTTCTTCTGTCCAATAACTTGATCTAAACATAAAGAAAAATTAGAAACTAATATTTTTGAATACAATAATTCATTACCTCTAACCTTTCTGCCTTTTTCTCTGATGACGGTTTTGTTTTTATTTTTTGTCTGAGCCTTAATTCTTTTGAACATTGGAGCATTTTTAAAGAAATCAGGGATCACAACAAATCTTATTTATGCTCCTCTCAAATAAACCTGCAGTTTTTAAATAAAATAAGCTCAAATTATGTTTTTCTACTATTTTATCTAATAATTCTTGAAAAACTATTGTAATAAGAAACATAATATTATGTTACCGCTTATAGCTGGCTTTGTTTCCCATTTCTGTTTGTCATTGTCACATTGTCCAGTCTGACATTCATAGTATCCTTCAAGATAATAATAATATATTTAGATCAGCAAAACATCAATAGTCTAAGGGAATTAAGCAAATTACTTCAGCTTCAGCCAAATAGCCTCTAAATTAATCTCCCGTCTTCATTTCAACTGTGATAACATGAGATTCACTCTCTCTTAGAATCTTGACTGGTAATCCAACTGACATATGTCCTTAAATATTGTATCTTTCTTGCTAATTTAATCTCCCTTTATTTTGTTTATTAATTTTTACAAAGGATTCTTTTGTTTAATAGACACAAATTGTTCTCATAATAACAAGGAGCAATATTTCTTATTTTTTGTGTCATTCTATTCTTCGTGTCTTTTTCATCTCAAAATTAGAGCTTCATAATTATTATAACACAATATTTAATATTTTTAATTGGTGAATCAATATTAATATGATCATTTTCAACATAAATTAGGAAAATAAACCTTAATGATGAAACGGTTTAAGCGCATATTTATATTTAGTTTGTCTTGATGATTTTATTGATTCTTTATTAAAACATATCAGTATCTTCTTTTCAAAATAATGTCTTATAAATATTTTGTTATTTTTTCATTATTTATCTAAAGGAATTAGATTATCATATTTAACAATTAGTATGTATTATGCTTAAATTACACAAATATACAAGATAATAAATCAGTCCTCTTCAAAATCATCCTTTTCTTATTATTATTAGCTAAACTTTATGACATTTGAATCATTTTTCTCCTAAGAATATGGATTGCCACCTTAAAATAAAGCCTATTGTACAGGTTAGCGAATAAATGGCTACTCTACATTTAACCTTGTTTAGATATTAGAATTTACAATTTAATCCCCTTGATCTAACTACTTCTTTTGAGTGCTAATATGTTGAGATGAGTTAGAGCGTTTTCGAAAGATTGTTATTCCTTTATTGACTTGAGAACTATTGTTTTCATGATGATTTTCCTTTTCGAATCTAGCCTTAGGGATAAGCCCATTTTAGTCACCTAGTAATTATTTAAAAGAAGTATTTTCATGTCCTTCTTTCTCATCACTTTTATTATCGGCTATTGTCATAAGCTTAGCGTCACTATTGTCTTTTGAAGGACTTTTGATGAAGACCTTTGGAGTATTTTCTGTAAAAAAAGTTATTTTATTAAAAATCTCAATATTTATTTACAATTGAAGGGCTTTGGCTCTTCTGCTCTTCTCTAATTGGAAACCTACTATTAATATATCTATTCTTCACCTTCATTATCTTCTTCCTCTATTAGCTCTTCATCTTCTTATCTTTGAGACTAATCTCTTTTAAATATCTCCTCAATAAGTTTAGTCTGTTTGAATAAGTAACATTGAAATTGACAACTCAGCTAATAATCATAAAAATGAGTATTTTGTTTTATTTTACTAAACTTTCTGCAAAAGATTCGTCTATGAGAGGGTTATGTTATTGAATAGCTTCTATGTAGTTCTAAAGTTGCTAGTGTAATTGACGATAATATTTATAGATGAATTCATTTTTAGTAAAAAGAGCTGTGTAGGTTTCCTTTTTTTCTTAAAACTCTTAGTAAGATGATTCAATATTGGAAAGGATTTCTTGTTTAATAACTGTTTCATAGAAAGCAAGCACCCAATCTAGGATTTACTTGAGAATAACTGTGTGTTTTGAGAGAGCTTTGTTACCGAATATTTATCTTTAAATCACGAATCTACTCTACCAAACATCTTATACCTTCTCTAAATCAATCGATCCATAATCCATAAAGTTCAAGTTGAGGTCTATGGTATTCTGTTTTTATAAAAAGCTTTTCACACCCTCGAATGTATTCTCTTTCCCTGTTTAGATATAGACGAATACCTCAAGTAATCTGCCAGTATCCTCCTTTAGAGCCTTTAACTCGCTGACTTTCCCCTTCAAAAATTGAGCATTTTGAATCGTCATTCTCTCTTACAGACTGTCCAGATCACTTTCAATGATATCTTATTGTAACAATCGCCTAACATTATTTTTCGATACAAATTTTAGAAATGTTTTACTGTATTATTGGATGTAAAGATCAATGTTTTTTTGAACTTTAGCTTTGTAGAGCTTATATTTTTGAAGCTTCTCTGCCTACTAATCTATTTTTTTATAGATCTAAAACTGTTTAATTCCATTAATCGCTCATTTTCAGTTTTACCTTTTTCTTGCAGATTCTCAGTTATGGCAAGAAGTTTTCCATGTGTTATAAAAGTGTGATCTTCTATTCTGTCATCTTGAAATATGTTTTCTATAACTTCTAAACAACTCTTCGGTTTTCTTTTGTTTTATTGTCTAAGTGTGATTACTTTTAGAACTCTTCTTCAGTTCTTTTTTTAATTTCATTTGATGCACTAAAATTTAAAGATGAAAGTTTCTTCTATTCTAAAAACTAAAAGATAAAGGTTTGTTTTGTTCTTCTAATTAATTGTTTTTTTTAATAATAAAAAGATAATCCAAGATTGCTGTTGTAAAATAATCAATTCAAATACTGAAATATTCTTAAGGACAATAACAAAGAAATTATATTTTCTAGATGAATGAAACGCTCAAGGTTTAGCAGTTTATTATTTTTGTTTTCACACTTCAGCAGTTGCGCAGAGTTTGTTTGCAGCATCTTCAAGAAGGCTTACAAGTGTTTCTTGTGATTATTCTCTGTCTTTGCGCTCTTCGTCGATTTCTGCCTTGATGCGGTTGACGAGTTCTTTGAGCATTTCAAAAATAGTGGTTTCTGTATCTTGACTATTTTTCTTTTAGGTAGAAAGGAAATCTTGAATTTTTTTGATTTCGTCTGCAGCTTTCTTGAGAGCAATAGAATCACAGCTTTCTCTTTCAACTCCTTCAGCCTTAACTATTTCATAAAGTTTAGGCAGATCAGATTCAAGAGTAGCGTTGAGTGAGTTGAGAATCTCAGAACGAATTTTGGTTTCTGTTGAGACATCAGCGCGAAGGAAGTTAATTTTTTCTTCCAAGACTCTAACTTACTTAGCTTCAGATTCACGGCGACTTACAATCTCGCTCTCTAGTTTCTATGTGAGTTTAGAATCAATTGCGTTGATTGCTTTATTCCTTGCATCAACCTACTCTTCAAAGCTCTTTGAGTTTTCCTCTACTAGTTTTTGAAGACGATAAACTTCCTCTTTTAAGCCAGCAATCTTTTTATTGTATTCTTCTATTGACTCGTTAAATTTAGCGTCAATAGCATGAACGTCCTAATCGAAGTTGTCGATTCTGTTAGCGCGAGATCCTTCTTGCTAAAGTGGGATTTTGCTCAGCTTCTCACTGATCTTATGAAAGCGATCCTCGTAAGGACTAGCTTAGACACCGCTCTTGTACATTTTTTCTTTCTTTTCTCTAAGTTTTATTTATTTTATTTCTATTTTGATAAAATCCTTTAATTCAAGAAATAAAAAGTGATTACTTCCCTTTATTTGATTCACCCCGTTAATCTTTCCCAGTCTTTTGCTTTTGTTAATCATTGACCATCTTTCTTATTTGATCAAAATATGAAAGATATTTCTTTTTATTATGAATTGCACCAACACAGAAAATAAGAATTAAATGAATGCATTTACAATGAGAGAGCATTATTAGTTCGTTATTTATTCAATAAATTAAAAGAGATCAGCAGATCTGTTTTATTTTACACTATTTTTCAAGCTTCTTCGTCAGATTTTTCAAGATTATCAAGATAATCATCGATTTCTTGCTCATCTAAAGAATGGTCATGATCTTCTCCAGCTGCTTCCAAGAGCAATTTGCTTAATTTTTCTTTTTCTCTTATTGTTTCTTCATCATCATTCTGATGAACTTCATTTTTTCTTTCTTCTTCATCTGCACTTAAGCTCTTTTCTCTTTTTTCTGCTGAACCTGAATCCAAGTTGCCTATTTAGAAATTCCCTGGTATTACTTATTCATAGTTTTCTTGAATATTTTCTTTTAAGATGTTTTATATTTCCTTGTCATGTACATTTTATCCTTTTTCAGCTTAGCTTTATTCTGTTTCTCCTAATTTTCTACGACATTCTTCAACGACATATTCTAATCCAGTTTTTTCAGATACATTAGATTTTTCAGGAATCTCCTCAAAGATGAGATCAATAAAAAAGTCGTCATCTACTGCTATGTTCGAAGTAAAATCTATTTCGTTTCTAAGCAGTCTGATAACATTATCATGAGCAAAACCAGTATGTAGCATTAGTCTGAAAACCGGATATCTCAATTGATTTGAGTGATAATGTTTGCACCTAAATAGGATATCTTCTGTTACCTAATTAAAAGCAGGATAGAGAAGAAAAAGCAAATTGAAATCTTACCATTACACCCTCAAGATCGAAAATGATTGATTAGTCACTATCAGTATAGGAAGTTACTTTCCCTTTGCTAAGTGAATTATAAATTATCTTAGATTCTTTGAAAATTTATAAATAAGGCCTAAAACTGTCTTCTTCTTTTCCTTCATTTTTCCTCACAACTTTCGGTACTGAGCTAAAAATCACTTTTTGTAAAAGGAGCGCCTTCTTGTTGAGCTAAAAAAGACAATCAAAATTATTAAGAATTCCTTTTGTTAAATTTGGAAGTACCTTAATTCCATTAATAATGTTTGCGAAGTAATTCAGATAGAGCTACTAAGATGGGAATAAGATCTTTACATCTTTGACTTTAGTTTATTTACAGAAATATGTTAGAGCTTCTCCAGGATGAGGAAATTGCTTATTCAGACACAGTAAGCAGCTTATGATAAGAGCACTCCTACCTCGAGTACTCTAACAGTGGATAATTGCTACATTTTGAGGGTCACTTTAGATCCAAGAAATAATACTTTTGCAAATCATAAATAGCTCTTGTAATCCGGGTGATGGATATCCTGGCTAAATATGATCCGCAACCTTTGAAAAAATACTAATTTAGATTCAAAATATTTAATTCTTTAAAGTAAGGAGTACTTGATCATTAAACGGGAAGACTTCATACTAATGCTCAGATACATTCCATATGTAGTACTACTTATTGAAACGTTCATTGAGATATTTAGCCATTCCTACAATTTTATCAGAAGTTGGAAAGCTCATCCAGTAGACTTTATCAACAATCTAAATCAGATCTTTCTCAAAGTTGAGCCTGCCATCTACCTTTTCATGAATCTTATCTTCTATCTATTAAATAGTTTTCTTTCCTTTTTCTTGAAAGACTTTTAGCTCTTGCTAAACATTGCTGAGTGCCTTCTTCAAAAAATTCATAAAAAGATTGACTTTATGTTTTAAGATTTTTGTTCAAAATTAAAATATCATTGATTGAGTACTAATTCATCCAGTTTCTAATACTCTAAGAGATAGTTCATTAAAATGCAATAAATTAAATTTCCCTTCAACATAAATAAACTAGTCATGAATAATCCCTTGTACAATTTCATAATAAAATCAACTTTCAATTTGACAATATTTTAATAATAATATTCTTTAAATTAAATTCTTTCCTTTTTCCTTTTTTATTGTTAGTATATCTTCTCATTGAAAACATAGCTTTTTGACATATTTAAAAAGAAATATCCATTATAAAATATTGTCTCTTTAAATACTTGTTTTTAAGCATATTAAATATAATATGCAAGTTAAAATCTCTCAGAAATCAACGTTGAGAGTTAAGCATACACCTTGCAATACCCAGTGCGAAGGATGTTCTTCTGTACGAAGATTCGCTGTAAAAACTAGCCCTTCACCCATTGCATTACGTCTACTCTAGGTAACGTAAACTGGAGTTGTCAATGAATCTTTTAGTTTTAACTTGTTTGCCTCCACTGGAATAATCTAAATGAGCGGCATATCGAAGATAAGTTCCTTTGGGCTGTAAAAATAAAAGATCAGCAATAGATAAATGAGAAATAATATTTACTTTTGTCTTTTGAGGCAGTTGTTCTTGAGATCCCATTGAGCTCCTTCAAGGTAAAGTCCACGCATATAGCATCCATGGTCAGGCTTTTTCTTAATTTGATCTGAAGTACGTTGATTTGTGACTACAGTGTACAATGTACTTTTATCAAGGGCCCATTATTTGGCTCTACAAGAAGCTTGAACAAGTGCTGTCATGTATGATTCAGGAATATGAATTCCTGAGATCCACATTACTGCAGGCTCTCCATTTGTTGTCCAGTCTCGGTACTGCTTCACACGGTTTTAGAAATGTTCCATCCATGAACCTAGTTTCTTTTCGGTCTGCGGAGCAAGTTTAGCCCATGCATGGGGGAGGAACCCATTGTAAAGAGAGATAGCTAACTCATCGAGATCAGAACTCATACCTATTTCACCCTTAAGTGCTCTTTTTAAGTTGTAAAGAGTGCTCGATATTTTCAAGATTAGCATATTGAAACGCTCTAACTCTTAGAAAAGTACAATCATTGTCGGTTGAATAACCTCTCCTGCTTCTTTTCTAAGAAGGAACACATCCCAGACTGGAGGGAGTTTACTTAAAATATCTGTTGCAATCTAATCGATGTACTCGTCCTATATTTTTCATTACAAGAAGTAAAATAAATAGAAAAAAAAATAACAAACATTACCTTGTTTTCTTGAGAATGGCTTGAACTACCCGAAGTTTGAAGAGAAAGCAGATTATCCCAAAGATCTTTAGCAGCATTTGTGTAATACATAATTTCTGCATTGGGATGGAGACCGAATACTGCAGGTGAGTTAATAATTGGAATTTCGTTAACAGTATTAATGTAACCTTCTAAATTAAGTAATTTAGGAAGCGAGTATGTGATTTCATCAACTTTTCCAAAGAAGAATTCTCTATTCTTTTCAAAGAGGAAATCGCCCATGTATTCATCCAGATAACACACTAGCACACGTCTATCAAAGTCATCTGTAACTCTACCTCCATACATGGCTTCACCAATGAGATACTTTAGCGAGTTCCAAGGAATGGCTTCCTCCTTATTAATGTAAGCTTTGGTCAAATATAGATTAAGAAGATGAACCGATATCCTAAAATCAGATTCATTGAAATCATAACTGACGTTCCAGCCAATCTTTCCATATTTCCTTCTATCTTGAACAATTGCGTGGAAGAAGGATATCACATAGATCAGAGGCCTAAAATATGGAAATGAATGAATGAAAGAAAATGACATAATAATCTTACTTGAAGGCGGCATGGTTGCATGCATCGAGATCTTTATCAGATAGTTTAGAAAGTGTTCCTTTCATATTTGGACGCAAACCATCAGGAGGTTCTGTCACAATTTTGAGAGATTTTTGAAGAATACCCAAAGGAAACCTATCAGTGGGTTGAGTGGTTAGCCATAATCTGAAATCTTTGTGGGGTTTATGCATGTTCTCTAAAGCTTTTTCGAGAGAATCTTGAAATAAAAAATAAAAATGTAAGAGGATAATTTTTAATAATGATAAATTACTTTTAAGCCAGTTTGGAAGGAGATGACAATTCATAAGCATGAGCCAATGTCCTCTTTAAGAACTGGTTTCTACAAACTAGGAAGCCTCCTATTCCATACCCTGACCAAGGGAGAGGAATCTAAATTTGTTGCCAGTGAATCCAAGCTATTCTCCTAGTTTTTGAACATCGTTCAAAGGGTCAGCTCCTGGTGAGAGAATGAACACTATTGGAGATTTTTCATGAGATTGTTCGAATATCTTGTTGAAATTCGCAGCTGGAGGCTAAACAAAGTGGTTATTATTATTGTAGTAATCAATAATAAATCGTTTGACTCCATTGATCACTCTATCTGGTCTAAAAACTCTTAAAAACAGAAGAGTTTAGAAAGGTTCTAATTTTCTGTAGTTGCTTGGGAGTTCTAGTTCTGGTTTTTCTAAATCATACCACTTTTTCCATACTCCCTTTAAAATTATTACAAAATTATTAAAACTAATCAATATTTGATTTAATATTACTTCATTTTATTCAAGCTCGTTAATAGCATTCTCATACTCCTTATCTATGTTAACGAGACGCTACATATCTTTCCATCCTGCATCAGGGACCCATTTGTAAGGTTTAGGTCTTTATACTTGCTCTAGTGAAGTATTTCCCTTGAGGAAAAAGTTGAGTTCTTCATGATTAAGGAGGTTTCTCTCTTCTTTAATCATAAGTGTCATTTGTAGTGAGAAAATAAGGATATGTTTACCAAAAATACCAAGACAAGTATAATCGTAAACGTTTAGAGTTAGTCTATCCATTATATTTCTAAGTCTATTTTCAAGAATGTTGTCCTTACGTGCATCCTTAAGCGATTGGTAAAACACAACTAGATATGATGCCAGAGAATACTCATACATTTCAGAAATAGCTGAGAGACTGCTCATGGCAAAGAAAAGAATAGCACCTCTCATTGCAGCCGGCTCGTATTGCTTGCAAGCAGTTTCAATTTCAATCTTAGTTACCTCACCAATTTTGATAGCCTCTGCAATTTCTATTGATTTAGTCTTTGTCTGTTCCAAAGTTGCTATGAGTTCATCATCGTCTAAAAGGGAACCTTTTGCTTCTGACAGTCTTTACAACAGCTCATCTTCAGCCTCCTTTAATTTCTTTTTATTTTCACTCATAGATTAAACTAACTCTAATCTTTGCTTTTCTTTATCAGGTCTTTCAAATCCAACGACGACATTCAGCAACTGATCTCTCAGACCATCTCTTGTAACAGTGTAATTGATGACCATTGTTTTTCCCATAATTTCTGGTGTGTATCTAGGATTGGATAATTTGGAAGTGAAGTAGAGCCTAAATTCATCATTGTAATCAAACTCATTTTCTCCTAACTTAATTAGCTTTAAACCTGCCTTTATGATAAAATTCCTTTCAAGAATGGGATCAATAGTAGGATCTAGTTCTTCATCTACACTTTCGAATAAGCAAGGCTTTCCATACTTAATGCAATTTTCTAATGTTTTCAGGTAAGCATTTGCACCATCATTCAGATTGAGAATCTATTTAACAATTCAAATTCAAATTTCAGACAATAAAAATAATAATTTTACTCTAAAGCCCGTATCTTTTTCTTCACGCTTTTTGATCCAAGTAACTGCCTGCAGCTATGGATCAATACAAAGTGGCCAACGTGAAGCTCTTGTAGTTAAAATACCATTCTAAATTGATAACTCATCTCCTGGTAGTCCCTCACTTGCCCATTAGGATTTTTCTACTTCACTTGTCAGTAAATCTCCTAGAATAAATTACTCAGAACAAGGAATGGTTCTTTCAATGACATCTGTCCTCCAATGTTCAAAAATCATTTTTCTACGGAAAGTGAAATCGAATGGACCAGCATAGGAAAGGAAACTAGAGCAAGTAAGGCAATCTCCAATCAGCTTAACCACTTTAATTTTTAAAGCCTCTTTATCTTCAGTCCATCTCTCTTTTTCTCTCCCAAGACCAGAAATTAGTTTTTAAGCTGCATTTAGCCTTCTTTGCATTGTATTTGCTTACTAAGTGAGTTCATCGAGGATAGCCTTAAAATAAATCAAATATTAGTTAGAAATCTAATAATATCATATGTATCATTACTTGCTTTTTCTCTCTGTTGGTGTTGAGATCTTTCAGTTGTTCGTCTAGATCTTTCAAAAGTTGTTCTGTTTTAGATAGGTCATCTTGGAGTTAAGTTTGCTTTATGGTCATTTCTTCGACTTTCTTTTTAAGAGGAGTAACTTTTTTATGGACTTCGTAAAGATTAACAGTTGCCTTAATCCAACTAGCAAGTCCTGCTGCAGCTGATGAAATATTGCTAATTTCAGAGATGCGATTATTAGGATCATTAATGATCTTATTAATCTTTGTGATGTGGGCTTCCTTAACTTTGTGGATCTGTTTGTCATAATTCTGCAAGTTCTAAATTAGTTTAGTTGGATCGTTAAGCATTATCTTAGCTCCGTTCCAACCATCATTTTCATTTTCGAATTACATAGGTCGTAATATTTGCAGGCATGTTGCTACTGCTTTGACGGGTAATGGGGGATTTGCCAGTGCTTTCATGTTGACAAGTTCCTCTTTTTTAATTTTATTTAAACTTGCTTGGGCATCTTCAAGAATCGGAATAGCATCTTGTAGAATTTGATCTGCTTCTTTCTTACTTTCATTGATTTAAACAGTCTCAACATCAAGCTCTTTCTTCTTTTCTACTGCTTAAATTTAAGCTACTGAAGCAATCTCAGATTTTTCTTTTATTGTTTCTAGTAGTTTAGTCACATCATCCTTTTCAAGATTTACTTCTACCTGCTTCTTCTGTAACTCTGCTTGCAATTTAATTACTTACTCAGAAGCCTACTTAAGTTTATCAAGACCTGTTTCGTATCGTTTAATCATTTCATTGAATTTCTTTCTGTTATCAGCAAGCATTTTCTTGTAATTATTTAAGAAGTCGAGGTAATTCTTAGGAGTGGAAAAGTTTTTGCGTTTGAGTTGTAATTCAAAGTCCACTGAATACTATTAAACTGAAGAATGGACTAGTACAATATGATTCGTAATTTGCTCCTTAGGCTACTGAATGTCTTCTACATCTTCTAAATAGTTAGACGCAACTGCTTGTAATGCTTCACTTGGCCATTAGAAGAACCAGTTAATTCCTGTGTTGGAAACAAGACCTGGGAAGTTTCTGCAACGAATTCTCAGTGTATCTCCAGCAGGAGACATGCACAAGACAATGTGCAGATTATCTCTAACTTTTTCAAGGAAATAATTCCATAAATCATCTTTACTTTCATTGACTCCCTTCTTCTTTGCCTCGTCTCTAACCAAATCTCCCATTTGTTTCTTGCCATCATCGTCAAATAGTGCAGGTACCATGCCGATTGCTAACATATTATTCAATAACTCTAAGAACCCTTCTTCGATAACATGAGCATCTGTGAATAGGAAAGTGCATGGTCCATTGCATAGTAATCCGTATAGCTTAATAAGATCATCTCTAAATTCACGTTCACGATAACCACGTGTAAGTGTAATAGAGAATATTTGATAGCCAGCAGTGAAAGTTGCTAGCTTTGTGAGAGACTGTTTACCACTTCCTCCATATCCTACAAGAAGTGCATGTCCTCTTGGAAATTTGATAATTCTATGGGTCTTAGTAATGTGGAAAAGTGCATCATTGAATAATACAAGGTTCATTTCTTTATTTCCATCTGTTTCGTTGTAATCGAGTAGCATGGCTTCTAATTTTGTCTTAACTTTTTCCATGTCACCCAAATCTTCATAGAGTTATGGATCAACTGCCTCAGGATCAGAAGGAGAAGCTAATAAGTAGTCACCTACTAAAAGAGGATCTAATAAAACTGCCTCTTAAGATTCAGGGAAATTTTCAGCAGTCAGTTGCTAGAAGATCTTAGAAACTAAATTACGATCTTCTTCTGTGATGAGCCTATCTTGGAAAACTCTCATGGACTCATTTCTCCATAAACGAAGGAAAGCTTCTTTAACACTAAATTTGTCAATTGTGGATCGACATATTCCTTCATAGACACGAGACAAATCTCTCAAGTTGAAGATATAATGGAACTTTAAAGGCGTTCTAGGTAGAGACTCAACTATCTACTTATACAAAAATAATGTACCTGTAGTTATTTTTTTGACAAGTGCCTTTATTTCTTCAGGGAAACTTTCGACGTGAGCCTTTAAGATACTTGTATAAATGACCTCAAGATTCTCAGTAGAAGGGAACAGCAAGGTAAAGGTCGAATAAAGAGTTAAAAAACGAGGATCGACTGAATTTGTACCACCACCTGGAGGAAGCATAGCTGAAACGAATAGAATATCTTTAATAATTTTCTAGTCTAAGTTACCCTCACGCTCATAAATGTATCCTTTCTCCACAAGGAATTTGAGCAAAGCAATTGGCTGTTGAGTTCCATATTTATCAATTGTCGGCATATGCACATCATCAATGAATACAACTAGCTGTTTTCCAGGGTTCTTTGGTCCAAAAATACGTCCTGAACGTTTATCAATATTATCTTCAATATTTAGCTGCAGATCTGAGCTGGTTGTCCTTGACGAGAAGTTAATGTTTAGCTTCATATACAGATCAGCACTGAGAGAGTTATTTAAGTAGTTTGAAATGATCACACTCTTAGCTGTACCTGACTCTCCGACAAACAGGCAGGGCTTCTTAATCGCAATGTGTTAACCTAAAATAAACGAAAATCTTTACGTGTCGACTGTTGGGACGAGAATCTTTGAAAATTTGCCATCAGCAGGGGGAACATAGCCCTAAACCAGTTTTTCCCAAGTTATAAAATTCTTTGATTTTTCGTAATCAAAGTAATTGTCATAGAGAGAAGAAGCAGGAAGAGCACGTCCACTAATTCCTCTCAAGAAATCTTCAAAACGCTTGCGACTCTCTACTTTCAAACAAGCTCCAAGTGACCAAATGATAGAAAAGATGTACATCAGCTCAACGATTTCCATTTCTTATTGAGGTTCCTCTGGATGAAGCATTGAATCCATTATGCGAGTCATTTAATCCACAAGATTATAATTAGTTCTGGGAATCATGAACTAAAGAGGAGAAGTAACTTCTTCATTTTCAATTCCTTCGAAAATCAGATTGATAAGTGGAGGCACATACTTTTAAAATAAGTCTACTAGTGCCTCGTGCAATGACTCAAACTTGCTCCACTTATTCAACCATTTGTCATAGTAAGGGGCATAGCCAAGATCCTTAGGGTCTACGTAAACCATACCACATCTAGAAATTGTGGCTGGAGAGGCATATTACAAATCAAAGACTTCGAAGAGCATTTTGCAGTATCTCTCAAGACGGATACGATCACCATTAATTAACGTCAATAATTTGTTATCATCCATGACAGAGTTCATGTTTTCAACCCACACAGCATCTACATCTCCGTCAAAAAGAATCCATCTGCTTTCATCTCTTCCACCAGGGGGTTTCTCGTTAGCAATTCTAAAAACTTTTGAGAGTAAACCATCTTTCCACTCTCTTGTCTGCATGTCCATTGTACCGTACAATTCATTAACAGTAATAGCCTTGGGATTCATGCAATAGATAGTAACACTGTCAACTTTTTTCAGGATTTCAATAATTGTTGATTTTCCTGATCCTGTTGGACCAACAACCATTGTTGTATGCCTAGTTAGCATTGTCTCAAACAGCTGCACGACTTTATCAATCTGCTTTGGAAGTTCTTTTTGAAGTCCAAGACTTTCCATAACCTCAATGATTCTATCTTTTTTCTCATAAGGTTTTCTCTTGATATCCATACTGGGGAACAAATCTGTAATAAGTCCCATGAAAAGAGGAACATCTTCGAAGACGAATTTAGGCATGTTCATATCTCTTAGAGCTCTCATAAGTGTTAATTCCTCAGGCATATCTTAAGCTTCTCTCTTTAATGTACCAGCCATAACAAGAACAGACTTTAGAGCTCTCAGACCGAAGTCATAATGATACTGTTTTGAGAGTTACTCCTTTGCTAATTTGTACAGGACATTCATCTTTTTAGCTAAAACTCTAAAAAAGAAAAAAATGGTTAAAATTATTTTTTAAAAAAAGATTATTTACCTAGCTTCATTAAACCCTTCAGACATAAGCATAATTTCGCAAATAATATTTGTATCAGGGACAACCATGATAACTGGACGGAAAAGTGCTTTGAGATTATCAGGAAGCTCAGTACGGCCTGCATAACCAGGATTCATTGTGACGAAAATACCAATAGTTGTCTTGAGATTGAGTTCTTTTTTCATGAGTTCAAGAGTTGCTTTGCCTTGGAAAAGAGCTGTCTAGATTGTTTTAATTTAAACAGCAACGACTGAGAGCACATCAGCATTAATTCTGTTGAATTCATCGAAACAACCCCAGAAACCTGTTTGGCACAGTCCTGAGAAAATAAATCCCATTGCTTTGTAATCTAAACCATCTCCACAATTTGTAACACAACAACGAATGGCGAGTGATTTAGCTAGATCCTTAACTGTTTCAGTTTTACCTGTTCCTGCTGGTCCTGCAGGTGCACCACCGAGCTTGAAAGAAAGAGCTGTTGTGAGAGTCATTACACATCTATCTGTAAGAGGGGTAATAACGAGACGTCCATTAAGCCCTTGATACTCGTATCCATAGGTGAAAGTACCTGTGCATTAACGAATTCTAATATCATTTTCAGCTAATACCCAATAGAATCTAAGCTATGATTCCCATTCGAATTCTCGAGCATCCAAGATTGAATCTCTAACGAAATTAGAAACAATATCTCTAGCATGGACATCTACGATAATTAAGGTATTGACTTTTTTTCTATCTAAATCATTTAGATCAGTTCTAACAAGATCAATCAGATCATTCAAATCTTTTGTCTGTTTCACATTTTCTTATTTCATGGCATGCTGTTGTAATATTAATAAAATAATCATTAAATTCAATATTTCTTTATTAAAATTAAAAGAAAAGTTACTTTGTTTCCTTCTCTGACTTTACGGAACACATCTTCAACTCTCCAAGTCCACCATATTTAAGCACCTACAATTGCTATCATACCTAAATTCTCTTAGACCCATTAAATACGCTCCTTATTTGCATAATTAAAAGTGCCTTCCTTAGTTTTTTTGTGTAGGGTAGACTGCATTTCCTCATCAACTCTCTTCATCCAGAGTTCGACAGCTCCTTCTGGTTTTTAAGGCTCGATTAAATCAAACTTCTCTGACTCGTCTGACTCAAGACCTGTAATGATTTTCCCACTTTTTCCAAACTTAAGCTCTTTGCAATTATCAAATAGCTTGAGCATATGTGGTTGAACACCAGAGGGTTCAGAATTTCCTAGAATTGATAGGAGATCTTCATCGGATAAGAGATAGAAACGAGGGAAAATATTTCTCTTAGTATCAAGATAATCTGAAAGAGATTTTTATCTTTTATCAAGCTCTTCAGAGAGGTTTTTGAGCTCCATCAAACGAGTTTCATTTGTGACACAACAAGTGTATATATTTGGGTTTTTGTATGTTTGTTCCATGATTTTTACGAATGTTTTATCGTTTTTATCAAATTTTTTAGCTTCTTCTCTTAGTTAGACTCTGATATCTTCAGACCCAATGAAGATACTCTCAAGATACTGCCACTTCTTTTGAACAGTCATCCAAACGTCAACAATTTCACTGATTCTATTCAGGGCTTATTCCCAATGTCTAATTTGCTTAACAAAGGCTGCTACATAACGAGAAGATGCAACAGTCTGAAGATTAGCTTGTTGATCGTCCAACAGCAGCTTGATAACATCAGTATTTTTCAGAATCCAAGAACGATTCTTTTTATATCCAGTCATTTCAAACTATTCAGTCTTCCAAGCTTGCTCAATCTTCATAATTTCTTCTTCGTTTTTGTGTTCCTAGTTTGCTTCGTTCACAATTTCACCTACCTTTTCAGGGTAATTCTGCAAATTAAGAGCAAACACCTGTTCGAGAGTAAGAGTCTTAATGTTTCCTTCCATTTTCATTCCTGTTTCCTTCATAAGTTTATTCCAATGTCTGTCAGTAATGGCTCCACTCTTAAGTTATTGAATAAGAGGAATTGAGTTTTTAAAATCAGTAATTCTTTATGATAACTTCTAGAACACACAGTTATCATCGAACTGTCTGCCTAATTTCTTTTTCTTCTTTTCATATTCTTCTGAACCTTGTCTTAGCATTTCTGCATCTAACTTTGCCCATAGCATTGTTGACCACTCTTTGATGTTCGATCTCAATTCTCTGTAAGTTTCGTATAATAAATTCAGCTTTTTGTTTTCTTCTTCAATCTAAACTAGCTCTTTAAATGTGGAGATAGGCAAGTTAAATAGCTTTTCAGCAAGCACAAGTTCATCTTTTCTCTTATTAAACTCAATAACTTTTTCTTTATATTTTTGCAAGCTATCAAGACCTTCGTCTAAACTTGAATCCACTGAACCAGGACCTGATGCTTTGTATTCAGCAAAAAGTTCTTTAAGAGTTTCTTTGAATTAAGAGACATCATCTTTTGTCACATTAGCGAAGGTTTCTTTTGTTTCTTTCAGCTTTTTGTCCTTCCTTTTCGCTTCTTTCACCAAATCTTCCCACTGAAAAATAAAGTTAGATTAAAACTAAATTAAAACAATCTTACTTTTTTTCCAAGGCTGAAGGCTTCTTCCATGAGTTCAGGATCCACATTTTGCTCATATTGCTTAAGTGTTCTAAATTTTTCAGTCACATCTGCAATCTTAAACTCCATTATCATAGACTAGCTTAGGATTTCAGTAATCTCATTGAGCATTCTCTTGAGTTCATCAATGTGGCTTGGCTCACTGTCTAGCTTCTTATGATACTCCTCAATTTCTAAAAATTCAAGATTAAAAAGTTTTTAAATTTAATAAACAAATGATAAAAGAATTATTATGTTTTAATATCTTTACCTTTTTTAATATCGAGGAGCTCTTTTTCACCAATGATACGCATTACGTTGCCATGCTTGTCAAGCCATTCTTTCGCTTGATTTTTGAATGAATTTATGACATTTCCAAAATAGACACAGATAAACAAAGCATTTCTCTCTTTGGGCATCTCATCGAACTCAAGAACTAAACTCTTGTAGAACATCATTTTTCGTTCAAGTTAAACTGTTGAGGGTTTTTTCTCTGCCAATTTTTCAATGTTGAGTTTTGCTTTGTGATCCCATAAAGACTTACGGCGTTCTTCTTCCCACATCTCACGGAAAGAATGAGCTTTGTTAAAAGCTTTTTTCATAATGTCTGCAATTGTGAAACTGACTTAAGTGATTACATGATTTTCATTCACTTGATCATAAAAAGTATGTTTTTGTATTTTTTCATCATTAGTTCCAGTAACTGGTTCACAGAATGTTCTCCTTCCGTCTTTCCACCTCCAAAACTGCTTGGCTGTTGAGAGGATATTTGTGCGAATCTTAGCTAAATAGCTTTCAACTTCTGGAATAGGGGGATTAGTGCTAGGGGTTGGATGATCATACTCTTGAGTAATTTAGAATAATGGCAAATTCTTAGTTCCTGGCTGTTACATGAGATTCTTAAGAGAGAGTAGAGCTCGAAGAACCATTTTGATTAAAGAATTGTAGACTCTGCGTTCCCAATAGTAATAGTATTCCTTCATCTTTTATTAGGGATTATAATTGGCTCCTCCTTGAGCAGTAATAATAGTTTCTTCAATATTTTTAAGGAATTAATCTCCAATCATATTATATTTTTCAACACACTCTGCAACGATCTTGTTCATATGTTCATCAAAGTAGGTCATGAATTCATTTGCTGAAGGGATATTGACTACTGTAGAATTTTGATCTTTGCGGCTTTCAAAATCAAAGTCTTTAAATATTTTTGCCTCTTCGATATTGCGAACAAAACCTTCAATATGACTTGCGCTTTTTTCAACTTTTTTCTTAGTTTCTTTAAATTCATTGATTGCCTTAATGCATTTGTCAATGAAATCAGGGATACCAAGAGATGACAGATTCAGACTTTCAATGCCTGGATCAAGTTCCCTAACAAAATATTATTAACAAATGATTAATATTTTAATATTTGAGAGTATTATTTACTTATTTAGCTTAGAGATTGGTTAATCAAGAAGAATCTTCTCAATTTCAGAGAGAGAATCTATACCGTCATAATATTCGTCGAGCATTGAATGAAGTTTATCAATATAGATGTAGTATTCTTTTTCTTGCAGAGAAATATTGATTATGGTCTTTGAAATTGGATAACCCATTTTTTCGAGATGTTTGGCTTCTTTTATTAGCACCTTGAACTCTTAAGAGAAGTTAACTTCATATTTTTCATTTTTGACAAGAATCTTTTATTTCAAAAAGC
>Ga0302271_10000824_pt1 | contig 30488 bp, 17 predicted proteins | sample III_Bog_N1_1_FD_198767 | JGI IMG/M metagenome (GOLD analysis project Ga0302271, IMG submission 198767) | Peat permafrost microbial communities from Stordalen Mire near Abisko, Sweden - III_Bog_N1_1 | ecosystem: Environmental > Terrestrial > Soil > Wetlands > Peat | place: Sweden: Abisko... | reverse complement strand
TTGATTTATATTTAAACAGTTCCTTCAAGAAGAAGAGGAGGAGGCTAAAGATATCCCAATTGTGAGACCTTCTAACAACGATTATGATATCTTGGATGAGCTAGAATGAATGATTATTCTAGGGAAAATATTAGACTTTTTCATGTTTGCGTGTGTGCATGTGCGCAGTTTATCTTTTATACATTATTTTCTTCATAAACTTTCTTTGTTTTTTCTATTTTACTGTCATCCAATCGTTATTCCCAGGAGATTATGTATGTTTTTCAATTTATTTTACAAAAACAACAAGTGAATATGAAACCAACAAATCTTCTATTTCTAAAATAAAACGCTCCTAATCAAAAGTACACAAAACACCTCTCCCCTTCATCATCCTCTTCTGAAAGATTCACTTTCATCTGACATAGAAAGCGGTGAAATAAACGATTATTTTAATTGTTGCTACTCGAACAACTTTCGTTAATGATTAATTTAGTTCAGCCGATCTTCATAGTATTATTACACAAACATCTCTGCTTAGATGTCTTATTCAAAGTTTATTATGTTATTTTAAAGGATATGCGGTGATTCCTTGCGAGATTATCGAATATGCTGGATGATTTTAGGATTTATTTTAAAATGCATAATTTCAAGAATATCACCATCGGAGTATTTCCTCGGTAAGAGTTCAGTTTGCGAAAGTAAATATGGTGTGTATGTGCCCTAAATAGGTACTCTAAACCCATCTAGAGTTATCAAGGTTGTATTGTAAGTGTATGTTCGTTCAAATAGAGAAAGAGAAAATTCCACAAACCCCCTAGCATCGAGATAAGTTGGAAATCCTTTTTTCTTCATATATTAGCTGGCGAGGTTTTAGTTGTTTTCTCCAGCGAATAGCTCGGAGAAACCAGCACTGTGTCCAACTGCATACAGCTTATGACTGAGTGAGCGTACATCGAATTTTTTATAATGAAAATAAAATATATCATTGGAATTATCGTCGTCCTTAAGCGTTTCCTCACTTGAATGGTTCTAAATTTCTTGAATTATACTAGAGTCACAGTCATTTAACTAGTCCACCCATGTTGTTGCTGTTGAAGCTGGTGTATTGTTGTTAATAACATCATTTTTATGATTATATTATTCCTTTTTCTTCTGTATAGGAAACGAAGAAATGATTTACTCAAATAGTTTTTGAGATTCTTTGTGTGCTTGTTGAACTTTAGATTCTAAAAAATGAAAGTCTTTCCATGTGGCATAAATCTCTCTTTGAAGATCTTTCTTATCATTGATTTGTTGCTAATATAGTTGCAATGCGTTTTGTGTCCTTCTAGCAAAAGAACTCTGTAATGTATTCAGCATTTAACAAGGCAATTCAACGTTTTCTAAATGTGGATGGGAAGTATCTAGCATGCCGATACAAGCATTTGGGAGTTTAACTACCATTAAAATTGGGCGAAATTGCATGAGAGGACAGCAAGTGACATCGACTGTATCTGTTTAACTACCTTGCTGATAAAGATACTGGTTTATAATGATATCATCAGGAAGCAAGAAACTCACACGATCTGCGATATCGTAATTACGTGGGTTAGTTTTAGCAATTACATTAAATTTCACTTCTTTTTTTGGATCGTTTTCTTCGGAATCCTTATATGAGAGATTATTATTGTTGCCATTTTCTTGCTTAATGAATGCACTTGTAGACGATGACGATGAGGACGATGAAAGTAATGAGGGATATGTAGGTATATGATGCTAGAAAAACTAATGATTCTTTTAGGTTTAGGAATTCATATTCTTTTTTTATCAGTGGGTTGATTAAAACTATGGGGTTTGCTTGTGAGATTTATTATTAATTATAAAATTGTTTCTAATTTCTAAGAAAACTTGATCATCCAGTTTCAGCACCCCTCATCAAAACGATTGTTTCCCTTCTTTTTTCCTCTTTCCTTTTTGTTTAGTTTAAAATTAAAGTAATTAAAGCTTTTTTGAAGGGTAAACAAATGAATCAATCTCTTTCCTTTCCTTCTTATTTTTTTCAGCTAATTTTACAACCAATCCCTGCATTTTCGTTTAAATTAGATATCCCAATTCACAAGAGGGATTTCTTTTGCTTTTGATTAAACTTTTTTGTTAATTTACAAACGAACAATACTTTTTTATTAAATAATTAAAAACAACCTATTTTCTAAGCTAAATTTTAAAAAAATGTTACTGAAAGCAGGGCTGGCTAGAATATCTTTAAGTTTTGATTATTGTTAAAATAGCAAATAATCTTATAATTGGTCTAAAACCCGAAAAAATATATCTAGCTCTGTAATTTTCAAGGCAACAAAAAGGACACATTTATTTTGAAGCAATTCGGATATTGTTCTAAATTAATGAAATTAATGGTATCGATGGAGTGTATTCTACGCACCCCACCATCAATGACTCCAAACATAACACTTTTCTCAATATTTTTAGCTGAAATAATCATTTAATGAGATTATTATTCATAGAAAGAAAAATCTAATAATCAAATATCGAAAACAAAAATGAGATTTTGTGTTAAAAATTATAAAATGAAATACTTTAACCTGCTGATAATCTCAGCGCTGCTATTTCTCAGAGAAGCTCTTTGCGTGTGTCCAGCAGGACAAAGTGACTTAGACAATGTCTGCTGCATTGACGACAGTACTGGCACATCTACGATTTTAGCTTTGAGTTAAAAATATATTTCTAAAGATTCCAATGGATATTGCTAAACAATTGAAAACCCATTGAACTTGATTCGCTGCTACACTGGTTATTGCTTCGACACCAACAAGAACGCTTGCATAGACTTATCGACAGATTCTACGTTCACTGGATAGCGAACGAATACTTAGTGTCTGCTGCCTACAGATGTGTTCGTTACTGATGCATCATGTTTTAGCACGGGATTTTGTAAACTCCCTGATACATCCACAAGTCCTACTTCCTACACATGCAAGCTTCTCACAATAGACACGAATTACGAAGCTACAAAGAGCGATGGATATTGTACACTTAGAGGAACACTCGCAGTGAGTTGTGCTCTTGGAGACATGTGCTTAGATCAAGCAACCTCATTTTGCACACCGTTTATTACAACTAATAGATTAGATTCGAACGTTGGAAGAAGATTAGGTTTGATTCTTGAGAAATAAATAAAACTACACGCATTCTCATTGTTTTTGATACTTTTTAAGAATTGATTCGGGAATCTTAATTAATATTTTTTCAGTGATTGGATTTTGAGAATTGTTTATTTTATTTTTGTTGGCAGATGGAAAATGTTTTGCAGAAGGAGACATTTCCATTTCTCAGGCGCTGAGATGTTCAAAAGATTTTTGCTTGCTGTCCACGTCATATTGTACACGATTATCTACTCTGAAATATGTAGGAAGAGAAGCAGATACCACACTCTGCTTAGAAGTAACAGATACTTCAAGAACAGCTAGCTCATGCTCATTACAGTAAGCTTAATGCAACAGCTTCATGAATTCATAAAAAGTCCATTATTCTAACAACTTAGATTATCAAAAGCTCTCATTTCGACCCTCAATAATAATTTATTTTTTCTTGTTCTTAAGGTATTGCCTTTATGAAAACAAAACATGCTTGCCACTTGCGATCGATTCTGAAATTAAATTAGTTAATCCTGTTACAGGAACCGTCACAAAGGCTCTTGCGATTGGTAACAAAAATTAAAAAAAATCACTCTTAATCAGAGAGAGAGTTATTTTAAGTGACTGACCTTAAAATTTACAGGTTCATCATTGGGAATATCTAGCGATCCTACTGATTACTTCTAGAAATGTATATTCCAAAAAGTAAATCCACTTCCTGAGCCTTCGACATTCTACCTGAATGTTGGAAACTATTTCTCAACCATCGATTCGCTTCCTGCAGTAATCCAAAATCAACAAACAATTAGCCGTTATTATAAGAAAAGAAGATAAAACTATTTGTTTTTAATATGCAAGATAGATCTATCTTGATTCAATTTGAATCAAAAATATGCAATCATTTTTTTTCTTTTGTACAACCTGAACCAGGAAGCTTGTGCTTCGAAGTCACACTGCATTTCAATAACTGCAGCCACCTTGAACGAATGCTAAAGAGTTGACATGATCCATAATTTCTGCAGTGACAGCTCTGGATACTGCAACAACACAACTGGGACTGCGTGCTCTTCATGCAACTATGATAGCTGCAAAGATGCAAGTGGCACATGCGTTGCAATGAATTCAATGGCTCCAAACATGTGTCAATCCGCTGATGGTAATATCTTGATTTCTTTTTTTTGTTTAAAAAGCACGGAAAAATAAAATAAATTTCTTAGTGTAAAATTTCCGTTCTATTTTTCATATCTATTCAATTTTTGTTATTGAAATAACAGACGATCTATGCAAAGTGAACTCTGATCTCACATGCGTTTCGTGCCCTCCAAACTTCTGCTATGTCCTCAGCAGGACAGATAAAAGTAAATCCCCATTTTATATTTTTTAAAATTGCTGTTTTATTTTTTTTCTTCTTTCAATACAGAATGCGTTCCTGCTGAAGATATCACAGTTTCCAGCAATATCTGTCTGGAGAGAAAGTTTGGACACGTGGCTTGCGTGGAAACCGATATGGACAAGCGCAAAGAAGAATAATTGCAGTACGATCTTTACTGCGCTGATAAATAAAACTTCTGCACACGAATCTACGCCTAGACTCCAAATACAGCTCCATTTCTCCTGAACGCTTTGTGTCTTCGTTGTCCAAACTCGTACATCAACCCTGGAAACAAAATGTGCTACTCTTAAAGTACCTCAACAGTCTCAGCTCTTCTTCCATTCGGTCTGCAGTTAATCGAAGAGCTCGTTAACTACGATGTCGATAATAATCTCATTTATTCCTAGTAAACTAATAGACAAATACATCTGTGATTAGCTTGATGAAAAACCTATTTACTTATTTAATCATTTTTTGTCCTTTTTCCCTTAGATCTTCTAACTGCTTTGTAGCTGACAAAACCACTAACAATTGTGTAATCTGCCAACTTGGATATTTCAAATAAGGAAATGATTGCTATTCCTGCCCGAGTTACGTTACCAAACTAACTCCTATCGAATTAGCTATTCTTTACGATACCTCCATCAACAGTAACACTGTTTTAGCATATTACAGCACAAGCTACGTCGTGAAATACTAAAATATCTTCAATTACGTTAAACCTATTGCTGTCACAAACACAATATAATTTTCGTGTCGCGAGTGTATCCTGAATCTCAACGACTGGGGGAAGACCTAAGATGTCTTCAATTGTAAATCCTACATTGTGCAATACTACGGTATGCCACAGGTAACCTCGCTGCTGCAATATTACAGTGCATTCAAAAAAGATCCTTCCCCAGCTAAAACCGTCAGCTAGCAATCAGTGACTAGTTCTAGCTTGACAAACTGCAAAACATTCCTAGCCACATCAATGACCACTGCGGAGTGTGTAGCTTGTTATGATGGATATGCTCTCAACAAGAAAATACAATCCTGCGTGTCTTGCCCTACTACTTGTTCTGCTTGCTATTATGGAGGAATTATTAGCGGATAAATGGTAAACTGGTCGAATCCCCCGGATGAATTAGCGGATACAGATCAAGCTACAGTTGATGCGTCCAGTTATCTTCTGCTGTGTTCGAGCTGTACAAGTACAACGATGACGCTTGCGTAGGATTTCTCGCAATGTGAATCATGCGATACGAACTGTGAAACTTGCTACTGGGGTAGGCAATTTAGATTCATAAATTTTTTTATATTTTTCTAAATATTTTTAACTTACTATTTGATTAGGTAATTCTTCCTTTAATCTAACGAGCAAAAACACCATTTACAGCTCGGATTACTTAAGTAAATTAGGCTTGATTAAGAAATGCCTCTTCTGCAAGGAATACTTTACATTTGAAAACGACAATTCAACTTGTATTCGTGGAATCAGTGGTTGCTAAATGTCTGCTTATGTGTATCCTCCAACAGGGTTGCCAGGGGGGTTAACTTATACTGTAGGAATCACAATTCATCCTTGGTTTAATTCTGCTAAAGCGATTGATTTCGAATGCATGCTGTGCACTCGTAAACTAGGCGTTCAAATTAACTACGATTCAACAAGTAAAACATGTAATACCATAACTAACGCACTTTAGCCAAATTGTGAAGTCTTCGCTGATGGAGTTTGCAAGTAATGCAATACTTAAAACTACTTGCAAGTCTATCCCACACCAACTTGCATTGCCACGCCATGCTCTGAACTTGTCTACAACTGCAATCGATGCTATTCCTATTACGATGATGTCACGACTACTGGAACTACCATAAATATCTACTAATGTCTCGAATGTGCCTCAACTTCGTAGATCCCTTCGATTAACGGATGCGTTGATTGCCCGACAGGATGCAGTTCCTGCTATGAAGGAAATGCTTCGTTGAATTTTACAAACTTTCTGTTGTACGATCGACCGGATCTGCGACAATCATTGACTTTAGATTAGCGGCTATTCTACTCGTCCATTTACGACACTAAGTTCATGTGTACCGCCTGCGATATCGGATATGTCCTGGATGTTAACGAGAAGACATGCACGTACAAGGATTGTGATGCCAGTTGTGCGTTATGCAATTACAGTATTTCTGGACCTTAATGTCTCATTCCAAACATCACAGCGATAACTGCACCGATTTCTGGAATTCTCGGTGACATCGGACAGTTCTACTTCGGGAAAGTCAACTATGATTACTCGCTCTTTGCTTCATTCGATTCGGATAAAACCGGAGCATATGCCTGCCCAATTCTGTAATTCAAAAGATTTTTATTATTTATGAATACTTTTTCGAATATCTTTTCTCTTAAAAAAGCTGCAATAGTTGCAAGGAGACTGACTTAACACAAGATACTTATGCACTTTATTAAGCTAAATGCTACAGCTGTAAGTCTGTTAGCTAATTCGGTCCGGATTGGTAAAAAATCACTGCAAAGATTGTTTTCGATTAGCAACGCTAACGATGCTATCTCTGCGAAAAAGATCTATCGACAGCTTTAACACCTTCAGTTGATCGCTGTCATTACAGAAAAATAGTCAATTTGAAAGTAGATTGCTTGCAAGTATCCGATTCGGTTATCGACAACGGTGTGATAAACCTTCAACGAGGTAACGAAGTCGATTGGGATTCATAGATTCTCAATGAAAGTGATGTCAATTCAGCCTATGTGTACTACAACGAACTGGGTGTGCGAGAAATACTTGTGAATTTCTAATTCCAAAGTAACATTTGTTCCCTCAGCCAGAAGATATCCATCACATCTACTCTCAGCGATAAGATAAAATCTCTGGAAAATTATAAAATTATCATCCAAGGAGCAATCACAGGTGGCAACACCGAGACGGTCTTAGAACTCAGTAACATGCTTGTTTTCTCAGGGTTTTACAAGATAGAATTCAATGATTTTCAAGTCAAATCGACTTATGATTCCACAACGAAGCAATACGGATTGTCGTTCGCTTCTTCTACAATAACTTCCATAATCTTCTCAAACATTCAATTCACCAGAGGTAACCAACCATCAAAACAACATGATTCATCAATACCTTCAAGATTTTAATTAATTTTCTCCTCCAAATCCGTGATTAATTGCCATTATTTGTTTTTAAAAACCCATTGCTAAACCATTTTCTAGATCAACGAGACAAACTTCGAACCCCTTCACTGTCAAATGCGCTTACAATCAGCATAGCTAATCTCATTGATGTTCTCACTCTGAACAATGTAGTCTTCAATGGCGTTTATCTAAGTGAGTAAAATCTAATCTAAACCTCCTACACGAGCAGTTCAGTACCACTCGCTAATTCCTTGACAATCACGATGAATCAAGTTACACTTTTCCAAATAGATCTCGAAACAAGCAACGTAATGTCACTCGATCTCTAGACGATGACTGTTGTGATCAATTAACTCACCCTAACTAGCTGCAGTCTTACAGAAAGTTCTTCGATTTTCAATTACAACATCGCATCGTCAACGGCCACAGTCAGCCTTGTTGTCACAACTCTAAAAATAACTGATCTCTCCTTAGAATCTGCTTCTTCACTCTTTTCACTGAATTAGCTAATCTAATTTGATATTTCCAATATTTCCGTTGACTCATCAACGCTAACAGATACTAAATACCGCTCAGCATTGTTTGTTGTGAACGGCGCGAATTTGAACTCCTTGACAGTTACAAAAACTTCCATCACGAATTACTGCCTTCTGCGAACACCTTCAGTAATATCTTCAACGAATTTATACGCTAAAGACGAATTATTCAAAGTCTATCAAGTCACTGTGAGTAACTCTGCAAAGATATCCCTATCCAGTACATTACTTCTGTATCTTCAAGGATACTCCCTCACGAAGCGCTCCGTTATAATTCGAGATATTCATGTTTTTTCGAATACTTTTGATACAACAACATCCAGCACAAATCTTATAAGTCTGAGCACTTTCAATTAAGCCACAATCACACATTTACTCTTTGAAGATATTCTCAACACACAAGCACTTTAGGTATCTTCAATTTACGCGCTGATGATCAATTCTTTGCAGTGCATTGGCACAGGTTCCTCTCCTAGTCTTATCAACGGATGCTTATCCCTCACAGACTATCATTATTCTGCGATTCTGAGAAATATTAACTTGGTTAACTTGCAGACATCGACGTCACCAGTGGATATTTCTATGACAATAGAAACAGCACCGACTGGAGCAACTGGGATATATATTGAAAATTTAACTTTGGAAATGATCATGCTGATACAAGAACTGCCATTTTAGAATATTGCTGGATTAAACTACTAAAGTTCATCGGCTTAACCAGTTGTTTTGAGTAACATTCTCGTTTCCAATACCACGCTCGATTCTTTAGGAAAAGTAAGCATCTCCATAATCATCATCTACACAAACACAGAAATACCAAAAATGACCAAATAATATTAAATAATTTTTGAATTTTACTTTTTCTAAGAAAATCTATGGTGATTCTGCGAGTGGAATATTCATAAATTCATATCTCTCAAGTGTGACTATCATGAACGGCTTAGTGACCAATGTTATGGCGATGAAGAGCAGAAATGGAATCGCCATTGAAAGCAACTCTGCGACAATTTCGGGTGTTACTTTCCAGAAAGGAAATACGTATGTTTCTGAAAGTGATGTTTCCAATGAACTTCTTGGCGGCTTGCTTTTTGTGAAATCAACTTCATTAAGTATTTCCGAATGTGTTTTTAGTGATTCCAAGGCGTAATCTGGAGCGCTATACTGGTAAGCACTAGGAAGTGGCATATTCTTGATGAGTTCTAGTGTACTTAGTGGAAATCTTGCTAGCATTAGCAGTCTCAAGAGTAACGGTGCAGCGTTATTCGTTGAAACACAATTCTCCGATGGGCTAAGTATGTTCATAGACTCATGCTAATTCCGGAATAATTATGCGCTGTACAATGGCGCGGCTGTTTACATTTAGGAAATGAAAAAGTAAGTCACAATCCACATATCTTCCACTGATTTTGTAGATAATTTTTCCGCTAATGGAGGCGCAATTCATGCTGCTCTCCATGAAAACAGCCTTAGTGAGCTTACCATATCACATTCTTCCTTCAGCTTCACGCCTGCAATCACAGCATTAATAACCTAAATCAATTCCTTGCTTGAGCCATCTGATAGAGAAAATAACGGATTCATTTATTTAGCTGGTTTCAACACGATTAGATTTGACACAAATTCGTTTACATTATCCTTCCCAAAATCTGTGTTTGCCGCTGTGAGTGCATCCACTGAATTACAAAATATTTTCTTCTAATCTCAGGTGCTCGTAGTATCTTCTACATCGCTGAGTGATATCGGAAGCTCTTGGAGTAATAGTGTATTTTTAAAACCTGTCTTGATAGCGACATCACTGTCAGCGTATTCATTGCAAAACTCGCAACTTAGTCAGCTAACTTCGATTAAATCTGCACTCTTGAAATCTTTCCCTAGCAGTAGTGCTTCAATTGTAGACTCAACTGCATCAATGTATGTGACTGCTTAGTCGATTACGATATTTGGGATGTAAGTAAATCAAATCACTTGTAATGAATGTACTTAAGGAAGTGTTTATCTGTCAAGTTTCTTACTAGATATTAGATCTTCATAATTCCAGACAAACTACGCCAACAAGGGTGCTGCACTGTATTTAACAAAGTAGACAGGAACAGCAGATCTTGAATTCATTGAATCGGCTAGGGTTTTATATGAAAATTTGGAAAATGAAAATGATAAAACGAAGGAATCGAATGATAATCTTATTCAGGACTCTTAAAGGATGCTTTCAACGAAACGAACTGTATATTAACAGATCGGATAGCGTAAGATTGAGTAAAGTTACTTTTATTACAACTACGCATAGTCAGGTGGAGCAATTTACATGGATTCAATTTAAATCGACATAATTTCCTCTGAATTCTTTGGCAACGAAGCAACTACCTATGGAGGTGCTATTTTCTACGTACTAACATCAGAAGATAATGTGCCGAATTGCTAAGTTACCATTTCATCATCTTCCTTCGTTCGAAATAAAGCGAACATCGGAGGGGCGATATTCTCGAGTGGGAATACTATTAACTCTGACTCGACGACTTCATTTTCAAACAATGTCGGAATCGTTTATGGTTCAGATTAAATTGAAAGTCCTGTTGCACTTTAAATCCGCAGTGGATCTACCTCCAAGCGAAATACCTTTAGATTAGACTCACATAACAGTGGATACATTCAAGTAACAAACAACAATACTTTTTTTCTCTCTCTTTCTTGCCTTTTCTTTTTTGTGAATTTCATATTTTTCCCTGTGTTCTTTCTTGGATGTAATTTTGTTGTTTCCCCCCTTCAAAAGGACGAGATTCTGGTGGAGATGGTGAGTTCTTCCGGTGAGATATTCTCCACAGTAGATTCCAGTGTTTACTTGAATCTCTAAATCAAATCTGATTAGCAAAGTCTTGGAATTGTTTCTCCTTAGCAAATCCTATTTACTTAGGATTACTTCAGCTTAGCTAATGTCGTCAAGGTAATTGGCATTTTCAATACAAATCTTACAATCCAGCTAAGCTCACCGTTCGTCAAAGTACCAATATTCGATAAGACCACAGGCAATATAACGTCTTACTCTTCTACATACGTCTTCAATTTCTATGTCTATGTGCGCGCTTGCAATCCAGGTGAAGAACGTTAAGTGCTAGAGGAGAAATATGAAACTTGTGTGGGATGTGCTTCTCCAACTTACAATCTAAATGGAGCGGATGAGTGTAAGAAATGTCCTCTTACTGATGCGTTTTGTGAAGGTAGCTCGATTCTACTCCCTAGCGGTTATTGGAGGTATAATAATGCGTCTGATGAAATCTTAGCTTGTTCCAATTTAGCTGGGAATTGTATTGGCGATATCGACAGGGTAGAGTCTTCTTCGATAAAGAGAACTTATCAAAATAACTACTGCTATGAAGGTACTTTATTTCATGGAGTTTTGAAGAAGAATCTTAAAGGAAAAATGTTATGTGCCTTTTTAGCTTGAATTAATTCAATTTCTTGACTTCTTTTGTTAGGTCATGTCGGACTGAGATGTGAGGATTGCGATATTTCTGGACAATATTGGGGATCCAAATACTAAAAATCATAGAAATACAAATGCAACAGGTACAAATAAATACAATCTAACAACAAAAAGCACTTTATAACTCATTTATCCCCTTGTTTTCTTCTTCATTTTTCATGGATTTTCTTCCTTTTTCGTCTGATCAGTTGCAATGAAGTCTCAGGAAATATCTGGAAAATCGCTATAATCAACGTTGGCAGTCTCATAATGACTGGATTTTTCGTGAAACAAACCATTGATCTTATCTAAAAGAAAACCCTTAACGCAATCTTCCCTTCCAATAAGAAACAGCAAGCACAAGGAGAATCCGGAATCTACATTAAGATCTTCATGAATTACATTCAAATCATCTAAGCACTATTCACTTTCAATCTTCAAATCCCATCAGCTTTCTAGTTCCTATTCTAATACTCCGCTAGTCCAGTTGAAAATGCCCAATACGCGCAAGACTGCTTCTTAGCTTCTGTAGCGGAGATTTTCCATTCACAAAATGACATGCTCTATTTTAGAATCATCGTCAGTTAAATCTAAATTGTGTTGTTTATCACTGTCTTCTATCTACTCTTCCTCGCGCTTGCATAGACTATGAGATGGAAGACAAACTCAGCGGTGCTGTACTGTGCACTGAATTACATTTTCATTTCGAACCAACCAGGAATCTTCAACCTTATCGTAGGATCTGTAAGGCGTTTATTAAACAGATTATCTTATTAGAGAAACCATTTTTTGATCTGTTTTGATTGAGAATTTCTCATTTTTCACTCATTTTTTGTTTATCTAAACTCTCATTAGTTCTCCTGCATATCTACATCGGAGAATTCCTTTGTGAAAGATTATGTCTAATATCTCTGCGATAGCAAGCATACATTCTGGAAATATGCGATGATGCTTCCTTTAATCATGGTGTGGTCGATATTCATTCCATTGTTTTAGTTTCTGATTCTACGAAAAAGTGCTAAAACACCCAAACCACATTTATTCATCAAAAAAGTTAAAATAGAGGAAGAAGATGAAACCCTAGTGCGAAGGAAATAAAAACAAGACAATCGGTTTTCGATATCTGGAGAAGAAAGCATGCTGGATAGCTCGAAGATAAGATATGCTTTCGGGTTCATTTACTTAGAATATCGCAAGGAAATGTACTATTGGGAGTTAGTTAAGATCTTAGAAAAAATGGCGATTATTTTCATTCTGAACAACTATGATTCTGAAGTGAAGCTCAAAGGAATTCTCTGCTTCATTATTATCTTCGCTTATGGCATCCTGTCCTTGAAATGTAAGATATTAGGAGCTTATATTTAGCATTTGTCAGCTTATTTCCCCTTGATTTTTCATTTTTTTTTTTTCTGCTTAGATTGCCCATATTCTCGAAAATAACTGAATACAGTTGATTTCTGGAGTTCAAATATCTGTGCTCTCTCTTTAGTCTTGGGTGTTATGCTTAGTGCTTCTGAATCTAATGATCTTATCTAATACATCGGGTACTGCTCCATAATATTGATAAATGGATTCTTCATTCTGTGGATAGCCAAAATTATTCTTTCAGCATACGTTGAATAATTTGATGAAATCTTTAATAAAGTCAAATTATTCATCGTCAAGATGTTCCCATCTCTCTAGGTGTTTTTCAAACCGAGCAATGTCGATCGTGAAAAAATATAAACAGTATGGGCTAATATACGATCAGCTGTGCAAGAATATGCAGCTTCTAAGAAAGGATAAAAAGGGAATCAAGAATTAGAAGAAGTACAAAGTAAGTCAAAACAATAAAATAGTCAAAAATGTTACTTAGTATTTTTTTAATTTGAATATTTCTTTTTTGACTGCATGCTTTTCATGATTGTTATTGTATTTAGATGAGTTTTCTGATTGGAATGGAATGCTGTTTAGAAGACTCAAAGATGGTTTTATTGAGAATAGCAATCTTGAAAAAGAATCTGTAAAAATGAATCCTTTTAAAGAAAATGCTAAATTCTCTCGATTCAATCCTGCAATAATTGCTCTTCAGGATTCAATTAACCTCAAAAATAATATTAGTAATGATCATGAGGAGGATGAGAATATAGACTAAACTCAAAAGGATAACATACTCAAAGGATTGGAGGAACTGGAGGATAACAATAAGAAAAACAACGAGCATGATGAAGAGAAAAAGGAAGAAGTGCTCAGTGATCAATATGATTCTCCAGAAAGTCTAGTCCAACAATAGCAAAATGACAGTAGCAAATCAAATTCTGGTGATAAAATACCATTATTACCTAATGATTCTAGTCCTATTAATGAATCAATAAAACCAATGGAATCCAACGAATATTACAAAGATATCAAAAAGTAAACTATTATTTCAAGAAAAATGGACAAAAGATTTATGGAAAAAAGATAACCAAAATCACTTTTCTTTTTTTATTTTTGTCTAGAATCTTTGCTGAATTAGAGAATTCAAAATGGAGAGAAATGAAAGAAAAGGAGATGCAAGCTGATTTTGATATGAACAATTAAATCGAAAATCCGATACTACTGCGTGGTCTCATAAAGACTAGGAGCAGAGAGTTAACTGCTAAAATAAAAGCACTCCAAAAGTAATATGAAGACAACAGTGAATTCAAAAATTTCTTGAGTTAATTAGAAACTGATCAAAAGACTGAAATGGAGCAGATTAAGTATCCCGACTAACATAAGCGTCTAGCAGCGTTTCTTCTGCATCTCTAGAACACAGCTGACATGCAAGTAGACATGTTCAAAATCGAAGAACTCACGAAGTAGTTCTATGTTCAAGAGCAAAGACTTTTGAGAAATAGCTCGCCAACGAAATCTGAGTCATCCAAGGAACATGTTGAGATTATGAATGTAGACAACACATATCTTGCTCTTTAATTAAATGGAAACGATAAGGAAGTATCAGATAGTTTATTGATTTTTGATCTTTTAACTTGTTTTAGGATTTATTGAATGTGAAGAAAAAATATGAACAAGGAATCATAACTAAGGAGATATTTCTTGCATAAACAGAGCTAATAAAGCAGTATTTAACAACAGGGATTGCTGCAACGCAGCTCGCACACAAACAGTCTGGATCTCAATTTTTAGAAGTACAAAAGAATCATTCATTTTTGAAAAACTTAATTGTGAAATTGATCTTATTTTGCATAAAAATCTAAAGGAAATGAAGGTTGAAAGAGCTAATTTTAATAGTTTAACGTCGAGTATGTCGAAGAAACAGATCACTGAAGAAATAGCTAAATTCAAAGAGTATCTAAATCAGATCAAGATAAAAATGGATTAGACTGCTGGCAGATCAAATTAGGGGAAATAATAAGATAACTAGAATAAACTCATGGAGATGCAAGTCTTCAAGGAAAGTAATAAAGATAATTTATGAAAATAAAGATGAATGCACAACACACACACACAGGATACAAATCAGCAGACTGATTAATAGCCATAAATAGAACTAATCTTGTGTGTGTGTGTGCGTGAATGCTGTGATTTGAGTATTGCATATTTTCATGTATTTTCTTGGATGAGAAAATATCTTGTTTTATTGGAAAAGTTTTTGGGGAAAGAGAGAGAGTTATTACAAAAAGATTTCTATCATTTAATTGTTTAGTCTAATAAATCGCTTCTTTAGAGGGAAAGGGGGGGAGGGGGACTTAAGTAATAATACAAAAAAGGTAGAAATAGATCAAAAAAGAATTGAAATACTGTTGCGAAGTGAAGCAATTTTGTTTTTGAAATAGCATCTGTAGAACCGCGAAATAAAGAACACAACAAATCTTAGTCTCTTAGAATTTAAATGATCCTCACTAGAGAACAAGTAGTCTTCTGTAGGATCAAGTTAAAGTGCTTTTGGCCTGCTTAGATCAAAAATGTCAAGAAAGGATCTGCTGTTGAAGTTAAGTTTATCAACAGACTTGACTTAGCTATCCAAACAAAACCAGAAACGGATATAGTTTCATTTGAGGAAGGATTAGATAAAGCAAAGAGCTCAACGTAGCAGGGAATAGAAAAGGCCATTGAGAAGGCTTAAGAGATCATATTATCTTAGAGTAAAGTTAAAAAATAGAGCAATATCTAGTCATCTTCTGTGATTAGATAAGATATGGAATAACATAAAGAAAAAAATACATAAATAAGTAGAATAACTCGAGCTGATACGATGGCATCCCAAGTGAAAGGGAAGATTGAAGTGCAAAAAGATAAACTAAGGAGCAAAAGCATTGTAAAGACTGGGAATTCATAAGCTGAAGTAGCTTCAAAATCATAAAAGCACACCGTAACATAGATTGAAACTTTAAAGGAAAAAGGAATGGCATCGTCTCTTTCGAAAATTAAAGTTGAGATCCCAAAGATTAAGATAAGAATTGGATCAGCAAGTTCATCAAAAATCCTCTCAACAGGTGTCGGAAAGACTAGTATTATCAACCTTCCTAACCTCCTTAACTCTAAGATAGCGAAAAAAGAGCATTAAATAAAGGTAAAGAGTTAAAAAGGGGCAGATTCAAAAATATGCAAATATTTCTCTAAGGATATTCCTGGGAAAAGGGAGGAAAGAAGAGGCGGGGAGAGAAAGTAAAAAAAGAAAGAAAGTGGATTCATTTAATTGGGCAGGGATAGGAAGTATTTTTCGAATTCAAAATTTAAAAAGAAATGTAAATTATTTCTTTTTTTTCTTTTTTTTGATTAACGATCTGAAATCTAATTAAGGATAATTGGTTCAAAGATTTTAAGAGTCCAACTGACTTAAAAATAACACAAAATAGCATAACTAAATGAAATTTCTCATTGATTTCTTTTAAATGCGACTTTATTTATTGTTTTAGCTTAATAATGAAAAATACTAAATCAATTTGGAAGATCCTTTTTTGTTGTAGATAACCATTTTGTTGTTATGAATTTACTAGAGTGAAGTTGTGAATGGGAAGAGGAAAAGAGAAGAGCTGAAAGATATCACAACTGAAGAAGAAATAAAATTGCAAAAGAAGCAAAAAATAGACACTCCGAAGGTTGAGAAGCGAATAACTTAAAATCACTAAGAAGTGCGAAAAATACTCCAAAAAAAAGAAGAAAAATTATCGGAAAAAATTAATTTTAAAAGAGAAACAAGACCAAAAGAGCAGAAATCGCAAGTTTTCTCTAAGATTAGTACGAAGACACTTAGCCCAAAAAAGACCAAAAAGATTGAGAATAAAACAAAGAGTGGTGGATCTAGTCACAAGAAAAAGAGAGAAAACTATTAAAACTCGTAGTTAGAAGAAAAATGCGCTGATGTTTCACTTGAAGTAAAAGTCGAAGAAGAGTTTGATGTAGGATAGGCACATAGCCCGACAAATAAACATAAAAATAAATCCAAGAGATTGCAAGAAACAAACAATAATGAATACTCCTACATGGATGAAGAACAAGAAGATGGTGATAAATATTCCTAGGAGAGTCCTGATTTTGGGATTAAGAAAGGATCATTCAGGTATTATCAGTAAGATATGAACAACAACAACGGTAGCAATAACAGTAGTTTTTCATCTTCTTCATCTTATCAGAACTCTATTTTTAGTAATACAAGTTCCTAGAATTGGGCGAATAGTAGCAGCAGTATCTACAAGAATAATAATTCAAATCATGGAATGCAAGAGACTCAAAGTATTAGTTGTCAATCTAATCATCTACCCTCGTTTGGTAACTCCACCAATAGTAGTAATAATCGAGGATATTTTGATGCCTCCGATGAATTAAATTTCGTTGCTCCTGCGCATCCTGTTGAAGAGGAAAAATGCGGTTTATCTGTAGCTTAGCAACGAGGTTTGCTTTATACTGGATTGAAATCGGGTGCTATTTCAGCTTAATAATTTGAATTTCTTTCTTCTTAGCTAGAAGTTGCTTCATAAATGCCTTTTATCCATTCACTGTAACCCTAACAACAACAGCAATAGGCACAATAACAAACTTAATAGCTTTTCTGTAACTCATCTAATTTACAAAATACCCCTAGTAATTTACAACAGCCAAGAACACCCTTTGGGAATATCACATAAAGTGTTCTTAACAACGCACAGTCAACGTAAACGCAAGGCTCCTCGGTATCTTACTTCAAACAACAATAAAATCCTTGCGATTTCACTCAAAACATGGCATTTTCTTAAAATTCTACCTAGCCATCGCACTTATCGCCCACTCAAAATAGAGATCTGCCTTGCTTCGGATCAGCTACATTCACAATTTCTTCTTTCGATGATCCTAACCATATTTCCTCAACTCCATCTTCGTCATCTTCTTCTTCTTCTAACTAACCCTCATCTCTTATTCAAGGTTCTTTCGTAAACTGTCCTATTCGCATGAAGCTATCCTAGAAGATTCTACCAATGTTGGAAAACAAAGCAAAAAACAAAGTTTAATATGAAAATGAAAAAGATATGTGGTTATGTGAGGTTGTTGAGTGTGTTCGATAGCTTAAAGCTGTCCCACCATAGTAACTCTATGAAGGGGAATATTCTATGATCTTAGAGTAAGTCTATGACATGATAATTTAGATCTAAGATCAAACAAAGCGAAACCTTACGTACGTTCTGAGCATGATTACACGAACAATGGCTGATCTCGACAAGAAAGTTATCAAACATCTTCATGATTTCCCTTCGATAGCTACGCCTTCTCAAGTCCGTAATACTACTAAGATCGAAGATTCCCTCATTCATTCTTCTGGCTTTTCTTCGATTGAACTTGAAAAATCACAAGAACCCAAACAGTTACTTCAACCTATGGCTACTCTTCATAAGATAGAATAGGAAAACAATTAATATCCTTAATACCTAACATCTTAACCTCAATCAGCAGAGAAAATGAGTCCTTCGCAAAACAGGCACAATCGCTTCCCAGAAACTGAATAAGAGTCGACATCTAAGAAACTAACCGACAACAGTAGTGAATAATGCACTCCAAGTGATTTAGCAAATCGAAGTACTTCTGAAACTCTCCCCCTTGCATTGTAGGGAAATCCCTCGTAAAGTCCACCTCGAAAGGCAGCCTAAATCAAAGAAGAAGAACAAGGACATTTTTAAGTGTGATTTTGAAGAATTCGTAACTTGGGGAGGGAGAGCAAAAGTTATTGGTTTAATGATCGAGTTTTGGATATTTAACATATTGTTTTTTGATTTTCCTCAGTTTGAAAGAAGAGATTATGTGTTGTTGTTTCGTTGTTTGATTATGTTCTTTTAAATTTTGAGATTCGAATTTGCATTGGATTTTTGTAATAATTCTAGCTGAAAAATCATTTGGTAATTCTTTTCTATTCAATTGAATAACAGCCATAAAACCTTAACAGATAGCAGATGGAATTGGGCTCTTTTTTGTGCGTGTGTATGTGTGCGTCTGATTCTATTTAAAATTTCTATCAAAACTAGTGTCACTTTGAGTTGCTGATGCAGATTATCAAGATAAAGAGAATAATAGATTGACTGCTCAGCTTAGCTTAATGAGATGAATTTTCAATGCTTTCAATCTAAGTACTATTGGAAAATCGCAGCAGACAAAACAAAAAAGAAAAGAAAAAAAGAAAAATTAAAAAACTAAACATTCCATCAAGCAATTTCTCTGATAATCATAAACACACATACATATACAAGCTAACACAGAAATAATCTGACAAACTAATAGGTCAATTCCACGAATTCTCATTGAAAATGCAGCAAGATCGTAATCGCTAAGAATGCTGGGGACAAGAAGAATATGTTGGCGAAGAAGAAGAACAGTAAAAATATGAAATTGCTGCTTTACATTTTTTCTCAAATGTTGAAGATTACTTTAACTGTTTGTTTGTTTGGCTGTTAAAGGACATATTCATAGATTTAGATGCCAAAGACATCTTTGATTCCTCATTTCAAGTAAAGACATCCAAAGTATTCCTTCCTCTCTAATTCTTTTTTTCTTCCACACTCATAAATTTTATTATCTTCTTAAACTAAACTTTCCCCATATTTAACTATCGTTGTTACCATCAAAAAGGGAGCTTTGAATCAGTAACAGCGCGGATAAAAAGAAAAAATCCAACCACTCAAGCCCTTATCGGCATTCTGCAACTATTTCCAGTCCATATCAGGATAATCCTAATTTTAACAATCCAAATTCAAGTCCGATTCGAGATCACACTGATATCCACAGCAGATATAGCTCACCTAGTGCGACTATCAACACACAATAATAATGGCTCTAAAACAGTTTAAATGGTTCCCATGGCCGAATTGAGAGACACTAAATATCGTTCATTGATAGATTCAAGCAATCCATCCAAGGTTGGAAATTCAATTTATTTAGTAGCTCCTCTCGCAAGAAATGCTCATGCTCCTCTGAGTTAGAAAATGACTCTGAGACTTGTCCAAAAGCGATGAGCTGGATACTTAGCTACTATACATGGAAAGATTTACCCAAATTGAAAAGTGATTATGACAAATTACTCAATGAAATCACTGAGCAAGTACAAGAGAAACAGGTAATTTAAATCGAAAAAGATATCGGCAGGACATACGGTCTAGCGGAATTCTTAGATCGCGCAGTTTTGAGAAGAATCTTAACTGTATGGAGTATTTTTGATCCAAAAGTTGGGTATGTACAAGGGATCAATTTTATTGTCGGATCGTTGCTTTTTCATGCGGAGGAGTACATTGCTTTTTATCTACTGGAAATGCTCATTGGTAGATATGAAATGAGGGACATATATTAAGATGGTAATTATTAAAACAAAAAGAAGGATAATTAGATATTAACAAAAATATATGAGGTTCTTATGATTAATGGGATTTTTGACAACACAGAACTACCTGGCCTGAGTAAACATTGCAAAATGATAGATAAATTGATTGAGTCATATCTTCCGAAACTCAGTAAGTGGTTGGTAAAGCTAATAAAATTTGAAAAATTGATTTCTTTTAGTTAGAAACATTATGATTATCTCAATAGTTTGAGAAGGTTATTTAGATTTAAAACAGCATTTGGTTTCCATTTTTTTTAATCAAGTATTTGTTTTCTCACTATTGTTTTGATATTCTTAGATATTACAAGATGTCTAATCGCAGTTATTCTGCTCTCAGTGGCTATTTTCGTTATTCACAGTCATGATACCTCTTAAATACTCTGTAATATCACGCACATTTGATCCTTAAATTACAGAAGACAAGTTATTCCAAAATGTTGATATTTTTTAATACTTAATTCCCTTTGTTTTTGTTCAAAAAAATAGGGTTTATTCTACGATTATCTATTTAAATAAAACTGGGTATACTTTTACAAAGTTGTCTTACAGATCCTCGATGATTTCGAAGAGGAGCTACTGTCCTCGGATTTCACTGAGATCTTAGTATTTTTCAGCAAGAAGAATCTAAAAACATTTGAGGAAAAAGAAGCAGATACATAAGAAATCGACTGGGAAAATGTTCTGCATGAAGCCGCCTTGATCAAAGTTGATAAGGTTGAAATCGAAAGAATCTTAGATAAATTTGATTCAGAATCAAAAGAATTCAGACTCCCACCAGAAGAAGAAATACTCTACTCGCAGATATCTGAATTCTAAGAAGTATGAAGTTTAAAAATGTGCTCAACGCAATATCTAAAAAAATTAGAAGAAAAGATTGAGGATAATAGCAAAAATCAACAAAATAAATAAAAAAAATAGTAATAATTTTGGTTTTCTTCTTCCAACCCCATTGCCATTTAATCAGCTCTTAAGCCTAAAGAGATAGAGCTAATTAAAAATGATGAAAATAAGAATTAATGGCTTGGAGTAAATTTATATTTACTTATTTCTGTAATAATACTACAATTTATTGTTATGCAATTTTTATGATATTTGCATGTAAAATCTTTTTTTTCGTTAAGGGATCTTCAGTTGCTGTAACAAACAGGAAAAAAGAATAAAAATGCTGTCTATATTTTAAAATTATTTAACTCCTTCCATATTGTAGTATTTATTTTTTGGATTAACAGGATTAGAAATCATCAGAAAGAAAAAAGAGAAAGAGAAAATTTTCAAGAATCAACAACTTATAAAACTACTACTACTATTTAATCAATATGGAAAGCTAAGTGAAATATTCAAATGTTACCTATCTAAACACAGCAGATTCCTTAAATAATCTGATCCCCCCCCTAGCAGAAGATAATTTCAAAAATCTTCTGTTTCGAGCTTCTCTCTTTTTAACAGTAAAATGTAAAATTTAAAAGAAAGAAAAAGAAAAAAGTAAGAAGGCAAAGATCAGATAATATTCGTACTAATAATCTTTTAGGGGAAGAACTAATTATTGTGAAAGAAAAAGTAAAGAACACAGCAGAAGAGGATTTGAGCAAAAGAGCAATTTAGATAGCGAAATAAGGCTACTTTGGCTTAAACTAAAATCCTGGTGAGGATATTATGGAAGGACAACAGAACAAATAATAAAATAGAGTGACTCATCAATCAGGATGTGCTAAAGGACGCAGTAATGATAGATTTAAGGTATTAACAGCAGCAGCAGCAGCCACTAAACCAATTGCATCTTTCACTGGAAAACCATCAAATCTCGTTGAACGATCAAAAAGTTTGTTATAATTCAAAGACAAAGGCATTTTCAAGAGAATCGAAGAAATGACAGAACAAGCTATGATTAACAAAATGAAACTCTAACAATTATCTGAAAATCAACAATCTTCCATTCAAAAGCAAGTTTTTTCCAAGGATCAAACTGGCTCATAATAGCAGAAACAAAAGTAACTTTCAGAACCTGTAGTTGTTGCAATGCAATTCGATCAGCTTCCCATTCCTCAAGCATCTAAAACATCAATGCAAAACAACAAACAAGCTACATAAGAATCTTACCACTAGCAAGAAAACAAATAAATCTCCGATAAGTTTCAGACTCCTATTAAAAAAACAAAACAAATAATCAGCAACAATACGAAATCACCCCTGATAAATAATAATCAACATGACTTGAAATAATATTATTTTCAAGGATCTTCATCGTCTTCATCGTATTAGAAATAGAAACGGCTTATCAGCACTGGGATACTCTCATAATATTAAAAAGACAATGAAGATGAGAAGAGTAATACAAAGAGTAAATCTAAAATGCAGGAATGCTAGATTAACTCACAAGACACTACCTCACCGTAGAGCTTATATTATCCTAGTCAAACTACACAGTTAGTAGTTACACGTCCTCTGCATACTCCTTCAAAGTATTTCTCAGACTAAAAGCACACACTCCAGTAACAGCAGCAGCCAGAGAAGGAGAAACAACAACAACAAAATGGATTACACTAAAAGCAATCTCAGTATTCTAAAGAAAACAGCTAAAAATAATCGCAATAGTAAAAGTTTTATTAGTATTCTCCTTTTCCTTCTTCTTCTGCTATTGTGGCTGCGGCTCCACTTCAAACTAAAAAATTCAGCAGAAGCGTTTCTCAGGAGCACATCCAGCAATCAAATGGCTCGAAGACCGATCTTTAGCAGCAACAATAGCACCCTCTTCGTCATCGCAGGAACTTATCAGATTCCATGAATTTCATCTTATTGAACAAATAAAGTGCACCTTATTCGATGAAAACGAAAGTCGATGACAGATTCTTGCTGTTTAAGAAAGCTGTCGAGTATAATCTGTCAGTTTCGGGGTAGAATCCTAACGGAAAATAGGATTTGGATATGATCTTTGAGAAAAGCATGCTCAATACATATTAAAAGAATATTGGCGCATGCGATCAAGCATCCGTTTAAAGTCGAGCTAAGTTCAAATCAACATATTTACAATAGTGAAGAGGAAAACGAAAATACAACACAAATGAACAAAATATTTAAGTTTTTGTCATTTAACATGTAAATAAATATCTGGACAGGAATGTGTAATATTATTAAGTTTAAATACAAAGTCAAATCATATTTAAAATAGGATTATTTTGCTTTGAAAGAGGGGTTCCTACAGTATTTTTTAAGTCTTTGGGAAGTAGAGGGGAATAATTATCTCAATGATTAGTAGTCTATGTTAAATTAATAGCTTTTAGCAGAGAAGATCTGATTGGCGTTGCAGATAATAGACACTGGGGATACTTTAGAAATTATAATTTTACACAAAAAATGATAATTAATATCTGCTTCCAAAAAATCACTTTTTGATTTAAAAAAAAAGAAACAAAAGCACAAATCTTTCTTCCTCTGTACATAGATGATCGAAGAATCTGCCCCCGCTAAAGACTTCCAGCAAGCATTCACTCGGAAGCTCTCCAGTTACGCAGGTAAGTCAGCAGATTTTGTTGGGTTTTGGAAGATCGATTTTAACAGTGAAATGATTTGTTTTTTTCTTATTAGAGCGACCTGAAGAAGGTGCAAAGTTCCTTGTGAAGAAGAATCTCAAAGAACTTATCACAAAGGTATGTTATGTTTGGTTTTTTAAAGCAGCAATAGTGCTTAAGGATAGGCTTTTGATCAGTTATGTTATATTTTTATGATCAACAGAGCCTCAAGGATGCAAACGAATTCACTCACTCAAACTTCGTGAAACAAAAATCTCTCGCTTAGCTGCAACATATCATTGTGTTAGGCGAAGAATTAGTCCAGGAATATACTAAGGAGATCATTAAGACTCTCGTGAAATATCTGGACTATGAAGATGAGACTGAAATACCTAACACTGTAAGTGCAACCCTGTTATTTTGATAGGCATATTGAGTTTAATTGTGAATATTTCTCTTGCAGGTGAAGAAAATCAGCTAACTTTTGGGTATTTACATTCCAACATAAGTGTATGTCCCATTAGTCTTGAATATGATAAACGATGAGGAGAATAAAACTGCTCCCAAGAGTCTCACGAAGCTGCTCATTATTTTTAGTCTCATGATAAAGGCTGAGACTCCTAAGACAATTGAGACCTTCTTAGAATCGATTATGCGCGTTGTATCAAGTGTCGAGAAATCGTTTGAAGAAAGTGAGGATGTTTTGAGTGGGCTATATGCTGTAGTCAGGGAGCTTATTGCGATTGCTGGAGAGAATGTGAGTATCTATTGCAGACCGATTTTCTCATTGTTGCTGACGGTATAGGCAATTGGAGTGTAGAATAATAATAATGCTAAAAACACTAAGGAAGATATTACCCTCACAATGATGGAATTAGCTAGATATTGTGGGTACACTTCAGTCGCTGAGTTGCATGCCAACGAAGTGTCCATGCTACTGAACGAATTTGCAGAGAATAAGACATACAAAACTTGGTAAAAATACACAAAAGATCGATTGAAATTCGAAATCATTGTGCGAAATTGTGGTGAAGGATTAGCAAGATTCATGTCGGTGATTCTGGAAATCCTTCAAAGCTGCGTCGAATTGAATCAAGACTTAGAAGTCAGGATGGATGCACTTGTGCTAGTTGAGTTCATAATTTCTTTGGAGTTCAAAGATGTCAGAGAGAAATTAGAAGAGAATTCTTAGCTCATCCTGACGAAGATCTTAATCCCTTCGATTGTCTGGAAAATAGGAAAACCATAAATCAAAATTAGAAAAGCTGGAATCATCAACATCTATAAACTCATTGAAAACGGCCTTGTCTCAGCTGAAGTCCTCATGCGATGTTTCAAGGAGCTTATGCCACCTATTAAATCATGTCTTTCAGATGACTGGGCACCTGATTTGAGATTAGCTACTTGCAAACTCGTTGAGAGATTATTTTTATCAGTAAGAGACCTGCTAGAGCACATCAATATTTCAGAAAACTACTAGCTTCTTCTAGAGAGGCTAGATGACTCATAGGATGTTATCCGCACGGAGATATTCAAGACCTTCACGATCATCTTCGCTGCACCTGCAGTAAAACATAAAAAAGAACAATTTTATATTTTAAAAACTATTGATAAACATAAAATATTAATCTAAACAGTTACATTTTTTTATCTGAAATGAGAAAAACTGCTACCTCTATCTTCTAACGCAATGACTTTTTATTTTTAAATTAGCTGAAAGAGAGTCCTGCAATTTTTGAATATATGGCGAAGGCGATATTCATCCATCTTGATGACTAAAATGAAGATGTGCAATTAGGAGCATATTCAACGTTAAAGATGGCCTCGAGATTCAATCCAAAGAAGATTAAACAAGAGGTAAAAAGAAACAGATAAATTTAAAATTAGGAATTGCTTTGCTCATGAAAAAATAAATAATTGGAATTTAATTTTTAAACTAAACTACTCCGAAAAGGGTGAGATAGCTTTGAAGAAAATGAAATATCCAAGGAAATGCTAAGAAATCATCAGCAATGCAGAGGAACTCTTAAAAGAGAGCATTTAGGAGGAATAAGAGAAGAAGAGTAAAGAATCGACACAATGATGATGAAGAAGTAGGTTGCCTTTATGAATAATAAATCACTTGTTGATGTTTTCGATGAGTTTTCTGTGAATAATAAAATAACATTTGAGAAATATCCTTTTTTCTTTCGAAAATAGAAAAATATTGTTTTAATACAAGAAAAGAGAGAGAGAGAGATTTCGAGTGTGTGAATGGATTAGCATGTTTCTTGAGGGAAAAAAACAAAAAAAGATTCTAAGAATTAACTTAGGATAGCAATTGAAAAAAAGGAATATCTATCATTAGTTTAAGAATTTGGAAAAATAACAATTTAATAATCTTTTTTTTGAGGAAGAGTTTTGCGCAAAAAGAGTTCAATCAGAAGACGAGGAGAAGAAGAGAAATAGGGATAGATCAAAAAAGGAAAAAACTAAGATGGATTTTCAATAAATGGCAGCTGCTTAAAACTAACTCAAGCAAAGATAAATGGGGATTCCTAAAGGCAAGCCATTTGTCAAGAAAGGGAGGTAACTCACAGAATGTTCAGGTAAACAACAGCAAAAAAAGAAGAAAAAAATACCAAAATGAAACATTCTTAAGCATAATGTTGCGTTATTGACCTTAAGTTCTCTTTTCCAGGTGTCTCCCTTGTGGTTTACAATCATTATTAGATTCTCAAGCGAGTTGGTGATGGAGCCTACGGTGTAGTCTTCAAAGCTATTGACAGCAGCAAAAATAATGAGCTTGTTGCAATCAAAAAGGTATTTCCTATTTGATAAATGTTTCTGCAAGATTTTCAGGCTACTTTGAAGTAGTTAGCCGGGATTATTCGCAAGGAAAGATGAAACAAAAACAGGAATTTAAGAATGAATCTACAGAGATTAATTTGAATAAATAACTGAAATATTTTTGTTAAGCTGATTGCTTTTGAACGCTTATGAATTAGATGACAGAGGCGTTCAGAGATCCGCGAGATGCCAAGCGCATTCTTCGTGAAATAAAACTTCTAAGTAAAACGCACGCACACATTCAAATATGATTATATTAAGAGAAATAAAAAAGAAAAGAATAAGAGATGATTGATCCTTTGTTGTTTTTCTGCTTCTGAAATTCTCTTAAAATCCTTTTTTTCGTTTAGAATTCTGCGACCATCCTAACATCATCAAACTCAAAGATATTATCAAACCAGAGACGCCAACAGGGTACCATGATATATATCTCGTCATGGAGTTTATGGAAATCGATCTAGATAAGACTATCAACTCAGATCAAGTAGGGGATATATCAAACCATTCCTTTTTAATTGTTTCTTTGTGTGTGTTTATTTTATTATTTTATTTTTCCAGCCATTAGCTCCAAGATTGATCCAGTCAATGATGTGGTAGTTACTGAATGGAATCTACTACATGCACTCTGCTGACATCATCCATAGAGATATTAAGCCAAGCAATATTCTCCTCCTGAAAAATTGCACTCTCAAACTTGCGGATATGAATCTAGCTAGGAAGTTCGATCTTGATGAGAGAATCACGGAGTAATAATAATTAATATAAAGGGATTTGCGCGTGTTGTTGTCCATGTTTGTTACCTTTTTATTACCTTTGATTTATTTGCAGATATGTAGTAACTCGACCTTATCGAGCTCCAGAGATTCTTCTCTCCACGCAGAATTATTCCAAGCCTATCGACATCTGGTCAGCAGGGTGCATCTTTGCTGAAATGATGGGAAGAAAGACTATCTTCAAAGGTAATTTTCTCAGCAATCTCACAAAAGCAAAAAAGATTCTAAAATATATATTTGCTAATTTCTTCAAGGCACCTCTCAGTTAAATCAACTTGACAGAATTGTAGCTATCATAGGAAAACCAGATTTCGATAAATTATCTTACAAAGTCGATGAGCATCTGCGGGAATATATCTAAAAATTCTCCAACAAATAACCTGAAAATTTCTATGAGATCTACAGCAGCCACGATAAGCTCGCAGTGGATTTACTCTACAAAATGCTAGCCTTTGATCCCAAAGATCGATGGACAGTCGAGCAGTGTCTGCACCATTAATACTTTGCGTCTTTCAGTAAAGATAAATTAAAAGCATGTGATCAGAAATTCGACTGGTCTTTCGATGAAATCTAAGAAAAAAATGAAATTATCTAACGAGCCATTTACAACGAGAGCTGTGTCTTCCATCCTGATGAGCCTGATGCAACAGAAGAAGAAATCGAAGCACATGTTAAATAATAGTAAATTTTGATTTAAAAACAAATCTAATAGAAACTTCTCGCGTAGAAGCAAGAAGCCAATAACGCAGGTGGTTCTTAGTAGCAGCAGTAGCAATACCTGATGAAAAATGGTAATGCTTTCTAAATGGCTATTAATTAAATCTAGCAAAAACAATTTCTCCCTCATGCAAATATCAATTTCCCAGGCGGAATACCTCCAAAGGCAATGTTTCCGCAGCCGAATATCAATCCATTATTGATGAACAACGCGTATCAGCAGGCTCTTTTGAATTAGCTAAATAGCAAATAAGCGCATCCATTTGGATTTGGGTAATTCCCAATGGCATAACCTATCTTCCCTGGGTAGATGCCTATGCCAATGCCAATGCAAAAGAATCAAGGAAATCCATTTAATACATAAAATAATGAGCAAGCTAATATTGGAAAATAAGATAATAATTCTAACAATACTGCTGTTACTGCACCTACTGAAGGTAACAATCAGCTTAATCCTGGCTCAAACAATATCAATTTTCCTCTCTTAAATTAACCTATTAATAACACAAATAACAGCTTTTTCACATAGCTCCTGCAGCAAAGTGCTCTAAACCATCATAATAATTCCAAACTTAGCATGAATATCAACGGTAATAACAGTAACAATGACATATTTAAAAAGCCTTCGAACAATAATTCGAAATAACCTCCAGAAGGATAAAAGATTGATGGAAATGGTATGATTTCTGATCAATAACAGGCAGGAGAGGATTAAATGCAAGCAAAAAATTCACAACTAGAAGGAGAAGGGTAATTGAAAGGAGCAGATAACTTAGCAACCAAAATACCTTTGATTCAAGAAGAATAGCCACCCAGAGAAGCTGAAACTAATAGCAATATAGTTTGTAATGACAATAGCAACGATACTTCTAAAATAGGGGCTAAGGAGTTGTGAAAAATTAGTTGATTTTTCAAAGCGGAAGACAACAGTAGAAAAGACATAATCCAGTTGTAAGAAGTGACTATGAAAAAAATAATAATCAAGACACTAATCATTTTTAATGTATGTGAAACTTGAGCAAATCTATTTATTCAGAGATAAACTGGACTTAATCTTGGTAGTTTTATGGGTTTCTTTGTTTTTTGATTGCTGGTATTTTTAAAATCAAGCTTTGTTGTTAAATATTATTAGCTCTTTATGTTGATTTCTTTTATTATGTTGCATGATTGTGTAATATGATATTTCATCTATTAAAGACACACATAGAGAATTGAGTTTGACAGCAATAATAAACTTTTATTTTAGTTTATTGGTCAAAACAATAATAATCTTATTATTTTTTCAGTCTCACAAAGCAACCCCACTAAGGAATTTTTTATTTTGTTTTAAATTCTCTTACATACTTGCTTGATTTGAAATATCGGTTTCACATAGAAGGAGAACCATATCAGTAAGGTAAGTCAGATCCAAGAAAAAATTAACAAATAGAAGTCTTCTGGATTCAAGAGAACTAACATAATAAGGGGAAAGTGATTCTGCCTGCTATTTAACTGGATTTAATATGCAAATATTATCTTCTGAAATTATACAATAATTACTGGATTACCTAATTTTTAGATAGAACTTCGATTTTAATTATTGATTGGCTTTGTTTGATTTATTGGTTGCATCTTTTAATGATAGATAGATCAATCCCACTTTTTGCCTGATTATGCAGAAAGAAATCTTATGCCTAAAAATCTCATTCTTTTATGGGTTTAGTTTTCATAATTATGATTGATTACTTGTCTTCTCTAAAATGATAAGACAGTGAGAATGAAGTAAGAAACTTCTAGATGTTAGAATCTATTGTGAATTAAAAAAAGGGTCCAATATGTTTAAACTTATTATCCTGAACAATAGTGTTTGACTTTCATTCAAACTCCCCATTTTATTCTAATCATAAAACAAAAATTTAATATAAAACAGACAAACAAAGGAATTAATTGAAAAATAAGTAGTCCAAAAGATGTTTAAGAGAGGATCATAAGCTAAAATATCTGAATAATGCTAGACAATATGAGTAAATTTTCCAACTTAAAAACATGATTGTTGATTTCCTGATCCTTCATAATCTTCCTTCTGATTTTTGTAAATCTGAATCATATTTTTCACTTTCAAAAAAGTTTAAAAACCAAGACTATTTATTTCAAAGAGAAAGAGTGGGAGGAGACATTCTTTGAAATGAAAACGATTCAAAGCTTAGCAAGTATTACAAATAAAGAACTGCAGTGGAATCATAATCTTGGTATGAAAATACAATGAA
>Ga0302271_10000823_pt1 | contig 30544 bp, 29 predicted proteins | sample III_Bog_N1_1_FD_198767 | JGI IMG/M metagenome (GOLD analysis project Ga0302271, IMG submission 198767) | Peat permafrost microbial communities from Stordalen Mire near Abisko, Sweden - III_Bog_N1_1 | ecosystem: Environmental > Terrestrial > Soil > Wetlands > Peat | place: Sweden: Abisko... | reverse complement strand
GAAGGCAATCGCACCAAACCACCCGTGTACGACTATTCCAAATGTATCCGTTGCTACTGCTGTCAGGAGATGTGCCCCGAAGGAGCCATTGTACTAAAAGACCCGATACTCAGAATGGTGGGAAAGGCATTATAAATATTTCAAAAACAATTATAATGAATAGAATTTCTGTCTTTTGCGGTTCAAGCTTCGGCAATGACGACAAATATAACACACAGGCCACTTTGCTGGGGCAAACATTGGCAAAGCGTAATATCGAACTGGTGTACGGTGGTGCCAAAGTGGGTTTGATGGGTGCGGTGGCCGATGGTGCGCTGAGTGAAGGGGGGAAAGTGATTGGGGTATTGCCTCAGTTTTTAGCGCAGAAGGAACTTGCGCACAAAGGACTCACCGAACTGATTGTGGTGGAGAGTATGCACGAGCGAAAGACCACCATGAACGCCCTATGTGATGGCGTGATTGCATTGCCGGGTGGTTTCGGTACGCTGGAAGAGTTTTTTGAAATGCTGACATGGGCTCAGCTCGGTATTCATAAGAAACCTGTCGCCATTTTAAATATCGACGGATTCTACGACTCCTTGTGTGCACTAATTCAGTCTATGGTGGACAAAGGTTTTCTCAAAGTGGCGAATCAACAAATGCTTTTAATTAGCGATAATATTGACGAACTTCTTGACAAGATGAACCACTACGTGGCTCCCACTGCCGGAAAATGGATTCATAAGGACAGCGACTAATAACTTGATATTTTTAAACCACATAGGCACATAGAAAACTCCTTCTTTTTTCCCCACTCCCACGGAGAGGAGTTAGGGAAGAGGTCAAATGCTAAATATTAGCTAAAATTCAAGTATGTAGAACTTTCTATTAATCAAAAGAACGAAATAACACTCCACACAATGTCAAACCAAACAATAAGATGGGGGATTTTAAGCACCGGATGGATTGCCCATACATTTGCCACTGCGCTACAGGTAGTCGAAAACTCGGAAATCTGCGCCGTTGGTTCCCGCAACTTAGAATCGGCTGAGAAATTTGCCGCTGAGTTTGCTATTCCTAAAGCGTATGGCAGTTACGAAGAGCTTGTGAGCGACCCCGATATTGATATTGTGTATATCGGAACGCCGCACAATCTGCATCTCGAAAACACGCTGCTGGCACTTTCTCATCACAAACATGTACTGTGCGAAAAGCCTTTGGGTGTGAACAGTGCCGAAGTAAACCGGATGATTGACAAAGCCCGCGCACAGAAACTCTTCCTGATGGAAGCCTTGTGGAGCCGTTTTTTGCCGCACATTATCAAGACCAAAGAGTTGATTGATGCAGGCGAGATTGGCGAAGTGAAACTGTTGACTGCCAGCTTCTGCATTCATTCCGACAACGGCCCCGAACACCGGCATTACAATATCGACCTTTGCGGTGGCACCATACTCGACATTGGCATTTACAACATCTTTCTCTCGTTGTTTATGCTTGGCAAGCCTGTCGGCTTTTCGGCTATGGCCGGGTTAAGCAATCAGGGATGCGACAATACCAGCAGTTATACGTTTACATACGACAACGACACACTGTCTGTGATGACTTCCTCGTTTCTTGCCGAATCGCCCGTGGTGGCGGAGATACATGGCACCAAAGGGAAAATTGTGCTCAATCATCTCTGGTTTTGCCCGGGCAATATCACGCTGCATCGTCACGATGGAAGTGAGCAGTTGTTTGAGTTTACGGTAAAAGGCAACGGCTACGAGTACGAGGCGGAAGAGGCGGCAAACTGCATCCGTGAATGGAAAACACAAAGCGACTTATGGAGCTGGAACGACAGTCTGCAACTGGCAGAAATGATGGATGCCATCCGCAAAGAGTGCGGAGTAGTCTATCCCAAACATGATAAATAATTCATTCACTAATACATAGAATAAAATGGAAACAACACTTATCATTATTGTGGCAATTATTCCCGTGTGGCTTATTGTAGCATTTCTATTGAGCAAAGAAATGAGTATTGAACGTACCATCATTATCAACAAACCCCGTAATCAGGTGTTTGAGTTTTTGAAACTGACCAAGAATCAGGATCAGTTCAGTGTATGGAACCGTACTGACCCCGAAATGAAGAAAGATTATCGCGGCACCGACGGCACGGTGGGATTTGTATATAGCTGGAACAGCAGTACCAATAAAAACGTGGGAGCGGGCGAACAGGAGACCACACATATTGAAGAAAACAAGAAAATAGAGTATGAAGTGCGCTTTATACGTCCCATGCAGCAAGTAGCCAAATGTGCTTTTGTGCTCAAAGCGGTTACGCCTTCTCAAACTCTTGTACAATGGGCTTTTTACGGTCATACACACTATCCGCTTAATGTGCTGAAGTTTGTCTTTGCCAAAATGCTGGGCAGAGACCTTGAGAAAAGTCTGAAAGACCTGAAAGTGTTACTTGAAAAAATATAAGAACTGTCTACTGGCGCGGGTTTCCTGACCCGTGCCAGCGGAGGAAGATACCAACCAATGGAAATTCACACTAAATTATCATTTTTATTTGTAGGAACAGATAAAAGTTAAGTATATTTGCGGTATTATTAATCTAATAATCAACTACTATGAAAAAAATGATGGCATTATTTTGCTTCTTTTGTCTGTTCCAACTCAATTACGGACAAAGGATTGAGATTAGCAATGATGGTTTTAAATACAACTCTATTAGTTTTTCAAAACGATCGACCATGACGGATGTGAATAGAATTTTTGGTGCACCCGATAAATCAAATGCGCTACCGGCAGGAGCAACCTGGACTTATAATAAAGCAGGTATTAAAATTGGCTTTAACCCAAGTACAAACCTGATATACTATGTAGAGGCTTGCTACAAGATTTGTGAATACGTGCAATGTCCAACCAATGTATTTAGCGGAACTATTTTGTTATACGGTAAAACTCTAACCAAAACTACACCAATCAATAGCTTTAAAAATATTTCAGAAATAAAATTCGACGGGACTAATAATGAATACATCACCGTTGCTTCAATTCCTGAAGCTAAAATTTGTTGGAGCAAATCAGGTAAAGCGGGTGAAATTGACAGCTTTAGTATCAATTTTAGATAATTTCCCTTCGTTGGCGCGGGTCTCATGAGTAGCACGGGTCAGGAGACCCGCGCCAACGATGGCAGAATTCTTTATTTTTTTCTTGTCTTAAAGTCCAGATAATATGTCTTGTCCAATGGATACCAATTTTCATCAACAAAAAATTGAGATGGAAAGCTTATTGAATAAGTTCTGTCAGGTTTCAAAATAACATCAAAAGTCCATTCTCTTTTTGTTGCTTCATTCCATTTCGCCATTTTATTCTTATTGAACTCGATGGAATATTCTTTACCCTTCTTTCCATAAGTAGTTCCATTATTGTATATGGACATAGGCCTATCAAACCTCAAAGTAATTTCAGTGGTATTTGGATCAACATTTTTTGAATTATTTTTGATGCTCATTGTAATTATTTTCGGACACTTTGCTTTAAAATCTTTTTGTATCTGCTTAGGGGACAAGCTATTTTCCAGTTGTACAATTTTCGGCATAAAATCTTTTAGTGTCGTATATTTATCCCTATTTTTCTCATATTTTGCTAATTCTTCAACGAGTTTATCAATCCATATAAAGCCTCTTGATTTTTCTGATAAAACCTGATAATTTAGTAACTTCTCATTCACTTTATTGCTTTGATAAAATCTGATAACGCATGCTCTGACTAATATCTCATAGTTCATCGTTTTGGGATTTCCATATGCTTGTGTTGTCAATATTTCTTTGACAAGCTTAAATGTTTTAATTGTAGAAGCTTCCATGGAAGGATAATTAGCATCAATCAAAGGGTTACAAAATGAATGATTATACTCATGTATTACGGTAGATGTAACTCCTTCCGAGTATGACGGTAGTCCTGAACTATCCGCTCTGCAACTTCCTATGATGGCATATAATTCTTCTTTACCATCATTGAATATTATTTTAGGTCCATAGTTACCTCCTCCATTAGGAATACTCAAAATCAAATTGAAATTGCCTTTTGGCTTTTCACCATAAAATTTTTCAAACCAGTTAAAATCTACTTTCTTTAGAATTTCCGAGAACCTTTCCTCAGCAACTTTGTACAATGCTCTATGTTTTGAAAAAAAATCTTTGAATTTTGTGTCAAAGTAGAATTGATTTAGGTACTTAATAAATTCAGTTGCACTCTCCAGTCCCCAGCGTTTGTCAATACTGGATAGAGAAAGATTCGGTCTTAATCGAATGGAGTCTGTTATCTCAACATCAACTGCCATAGACATAACAGCATCATATCCGACCATTTGTGTATTTCTGACTTTAATTGCAAACTTAATTGCTTCATGTTCTTTGAATGGGGCAAAATATTCATCAATTTCTTTTGAGTAAGAAGGAATATTATCATTCATATATTCCCTGGCTTCCGCTAATCTAAAAATTATACTCAATAATTCTGTACGTTCCTCAACCTTGGGTTGCACTGTCAGACTTTGAGAAAATGACACAATGACAGCTAATGTCAATAAAATTGTTGTTATAAGTTTTTTCATCTGATTTTTTTTTGATGAGCTATAACTGATGGCGCTAAGTTCATTCCAAATCGCTGGCCCCAAAACTATCCTTTTTTATCTCCATTCTGCTCGTTTCTATAACTTATCACTTTGTGCTGTGATGTATTATTTTCTTGCTTTATCTTAATGGGAGACCCGCACCAGTGATGAGAATCTCTACTCTTTTATATAAGAAGACTCAAATTTCTTTTGAGTCATTAATCCTTTTATTCTTTTTCTATTCGGTTTACCGTTCTTATTAATTTCATAGAGTTTATTGTTTTCAAAAAATAACTTCATTGGCTGCGGGTATCTATTTTGTCCCCCTCCAGAAATTTGAGTCAAGGCATCGTCAAGATCACTAATGGCATCGGATTTTTCGTCAATAGATAAAGTCAATTTAGGATTTGTTCTCGAAGTTCTCATTTCTCCATTGATAGAATAACAGTGAGTTGTAATTGTGTCATATATAACGGTATTTGAAAAAATGATTGTGTCTTTTCTTAAAGACCATTTACCAATTGACCAACTGGAAGATAAATCAAATGAATGGGTGTACTTGTACGTGGAATCTGAATTTAATATCAATTTACTTCCAAAGTTGTCACGATAAGTTCCAAAGACATTATTTTGTCCTTGTAATATTGTTTCATGAGTCGCCAATACTATCAATATAAAAATAATTTTTCCCATTTTCCACAATTGCTTTGTTTCCTCCGCTCGCCCTCATCTCCCGACCTCTGCCCATGCTATTCCTTTCTCCCTTTTCCTCGTCTCAATAACTTATCGCTAGCGGAGACAGCTTATTCTAATCATCTAATCCTTTTCCATTGAGTATTTGCGGAACACATTTTTCAATTCTTGCATCGCGTGTTTTAGATTGTTTAGGGGAAGAAAAATAGAGCAGGTAACCTCTTTGCCGTCCCGGAGTAAGAGCCTCAAAAGCAGTTTTCAGTGCAGGCATCTCTTCCAATACAATTTTAAATTCTTCCGGCATATTAAATTCGGTCGTCTTTTTAAACTCCACATTCAACCCTGCTTTTTCCACTTCAATGGCTTCTTTAATATAAGCTTTCAGGATTGTTTCATTTTTCACTATATCTTGCACGTGTGTAAACCGGATTTGTCGTGAAGCCTGTACATTCTCCGTCTGTTGGACTAAAATACCCTCTGCATCCTTCAACAATGCTCCTTTCATAAACAACAACGCACAGTAGTCTTTAAATCCATGTATCAACACAATGTTGTTATTCTGAAATGTGTAACAAGGACAACCCCATTTCAATTCTTCTGTTACTCCACAGTCAAGCACAAGAGTTCTTAATTTTGTATATGCTTCCTGCCACTTTGTTTCTTTATCAAAAAACCAGTCAACTTTTGGATTCATACTATCGGTTTTTTTATTCTCTGAATTAATTTTTCTATCTGCTAGCTCTCTGCTGCCGCTCATCTCCCGACCCGTGCCCTTCTTTTTCTCTTCTGCTTGTCTCAATAACGTCTCTCTTATAGATTGTATTATATTTACTGCTTTTTAGTGTAGAGTAGTACGGGTGGGCTTTTTTTATTTTACTTTCATTTTCACTGAGCCCAAACAAACATCTCCTTCTTCGATTCCATCAATCCATTCCTTTAATGTGCTAATCCTTTGATTAGTTAAATTCTCCAAGTACATTGAAACACACATAGGGTAAACACTTCCATACCCAAATTCTGATTCTGGATATTTGACTTTTAATTCTGCATCACGAAATGTAACCCAAATTCTCTGCGATGCTTTTAAATTTTTGATAAAAATAGTATCCGATTTATACTCAGACAAAATAGTCTTATAAATACCGTTCAATTCTTTATCAGCTTTTTTATATGACTTCGCTGCACTTTTATTCAAATCAGCTTGCGATTGAGAATATCCTGTCAAGTAGATAAAACTGATTAAAATTATCAGAATATGTTTCATGTTATCGTATTTAAGTTTGCTCCCCATACTTTTTTCCCTCTTCTACTCTTCTAATAACGTATCTCTTATCGTGTGTATTATATCTGTTGCTTTAGTGTAGAGTAGCGAGACACGCGCCAGCAGAGCTGCCCATTTTTCACCATCTGCCAAGATTAATCCCACCAAAAATATAGTCGTTTGGTTTTTTTCATTTCGTCAGCAAGCGAATTTAAAGAACCTGTTCCCTGATCAACAACGTCAGGGCAGATTTTATATATTTCCTTAGCAAATTCCAACCAATCCTTTGGTTCATTATGAATCACGAATTCGCACCAATCACCTGACGCTCCAATTAATTCAAGCGAATATTTTTTATCCAATTGTCGTATGATATTTCTTAAACTGTCATTTGAAATATCATAGTTTATTCCATCAGTTTGAATTTCTTTTAACACTTCATATTTGTCTGCTGTTTTTAAGACACCGATTACATCTTGTTGATGGCCAATATTGAAGTTGTTCTCTAATAAGATTATGGTATACCCTTTCCTTTTCAACTCATTTTTCAAGTTGAAAACTATGTCGTATGATTTTGAATGTTGTTCTTTGAATACAATCCCCTTTAAAAAAATAGGGTCAACTTCACTTTCTTTTCCATTTTCAATAGTCTTTGAGAGTGAGTAATGAAAAGGTTCAATTAGATTTGTATTAAATCTTCTGATTTCATGAATAATCGAAGAGTCAATTTGTAAAGTGTCACAGAATATTTTCTCATTCTCTGTCAATGTAATAACTTTGTTTCTTGTCAGTGAATTACAGCTTGTCATCAGGATCAAGACGATACAAGTCTTAATAATTGGGATTTTCTTCATATTCTTTTTTTTTATAAACACTCTACTAAGCTCCAAGTCTATGCACATTGCCTCCGCTGGCGTGGGTCAGTTTTATATCTTTAATATTATCAATTCTCCTTTACACTTCACTCCCTGATCTTTGGCTTCTTTATTCAAATCCATATACCAATAATTTAATCCCTTTTTGAATCCACGTCCAATCATAAAAGAGTCAACTACAATATTAAGAGTGGAAAATACCATTAAAATCACAATAACTCCATGATAAATAGTCTTGACCATTTTGTTGTAGCCTGTTTTTACAATCAATTTTAGAATTGCCAATCGAACAAAAATCAAAAGAACACTCCACGTTGCTACATTTAATACTAATCCGGAAATACTGTAAAAGTATTCCATTGAACTGGCTAAAGATTTTTCCTTGAAAACAAAAGGACATCCATAATAAGTGGGGAACATTTCTTGTCCTACACAATTATATTCAATCCCAATTGCAAGCGATAAAACTAAACCTAATGCGATATATGGAATAACAATGTATTTCATTCATTTTCATTTATATTGGTTTGAAGAAACTTCTTTCCGCTGCCGCTCATCTCCCGACCCATGCCAATTAATCTCCTCCGCTGGCGCGGGTCTCCCGACTAGGGGTGTTCGGAAGATTTTTCTATAAAATTTTTATCCCAAAAATAAACGAAATGAGTGCCAGCAGTAGAAACAATATACCAACTCCCATAAAAATATATGCCCAGGTTTTCATGGATATAAAAAACAACGAATTTTCAATATCAACTTTAATCTTTACCCCGTCTCTTTTTACAAAATCCTCCCTTGTAAGATAAGTCCATAACCCGGCAATCAAAAATCCGAAACCAAGTAAGATTTTGAGATTATAGTCACACTCAGATGTCTCTTTGATATATCTTATTAACTCGCCATATAGTATAGCAGTACCGATAATAGAGGCAAATAGATATACCGGTATTAAAATTCCTTTGTTTTTGAAAATAATTAGCATAGAAATCTATTTAGTGATTGATTTTACAATATAAGTTACGTGTTCGCTACTCTTCGCCGGCAATATTAGAATTTGCCATAAAAGTCTGTAATGTCGAAATAGTAAGTAATCTTTTCGTTTCCGGGTATGGTACTTATGTTCAATATATCAAATGTTTTCCCATTTTTTGTACTTGTCATTTGTCCTAAAGGTTGCCAATTTGTAAATTTTATTCCTTGCTTCTTTGCAATATATTCGTACTCTGCGGCAATTCCGGTTCTTTCATTTCCGGCATTTTTTATAATCACAGAAGTTTCTAACGTCTTTCCATCCCCTCCTTTATAAATTACTTTTGATAAATCCGGAGCTTGACTGAAATAGTTACTCATATTTGTAGATCTATTCTGCATTGTTGCACATGAAGTCAATAGAAAAACAAATGCTATGAATGTAAAAAGTGCCTGCTTTTTCATACGGTTTTGTGTGTTGAATTGTACGTAAATATATCTTTTGGCTGATCAATAAAGTTATCCCTTTTCCTCTGCTGGCGCAGGTCTCACTATTCCTATCTCCCTTCTCCTTGTTTCAATAAGCATCTCTTATAGGGTGTATTATATCTGCTGCTTTATTTTTAGAATAGTGTCTGGACTAGCTACAATAAACAGTGTCGCTGTTTCTCCATCTTGACCTCCCCTAACCCCTCCAGAGGAGGGGAATACCATTTGCTGTATTTATAAATGCATCTCTTATATCCAACATAACTAAAACAACCGTTTTTTATCCGCCTCCCGTATTGTTACCACTACTTCAGTCCCCCTCCTTGGAGGGTTATATCTACTACCGAAATCTTCCCGAACGATACAAGATGCAATCAATGCAATCATTTTGACCTCCCCTAACCCCTCCAAAGGAGGGGAATACCATTTGCTGTAATTATAAATGAATCTCTCTTATCCGACACATCAAAAACAACTGCTTCTATTATCCACCTCCCGTATTGTTCCCACTGCCTGAGTCCCCCTCCCTCGGAGGGGTTAGGGGAGGTCTCTGCCACATTTTCTCCTCTGCTCTTCGTAGTCTATCTTTCCACTCAGATTGTTGGGCGTAGTCTGCGACTACGTCCTCTTGGGAAAAAAGCTCCTGCTTTTGATGCTGCAAGGCAGGAACCTTGTTATTATATCCGACGTAGGCAGAGCCATACGCCGAACCTCAATCTGTTTTACACGCTACGAACAAAAGGAGAGACCCGCGCTAGCGAAGGAATTTTCAAATTCCTATTTCTGATGTAAACCTAATTTTATGTGTTAGTAGCAATTATACTCCTAAAACTATCACAATCCGTCCAATTAAATTTATTACAGCTGTCGATAAGTTAATAATATCATTGATATTATTAAGCTGATTTACACTTGTTCTCAATTTTTCCGTTTCAGAATTAGCTGCAGTTATTAATTGTTCATAAAGATGATTGTTTTTATCTAGCTGTCGTCTAAGTATTTCAAAATAAGCATCACGCAATGCATCATACTCTTGTTCTACTTTGTTAATAGCAACTTGTCCACCATTTGTTTGAGCTAATTGTAAGATTGCAGCTCTGTTGTTGCTATATTCGCCAATTACTTTTGATAATTCTAACTTTAATTGTTCTTCCATTTTATTTTTATTTTAAAAGGTTTTCAATCGAGTTAAGAGTTTTTATTACATCTGAGATATCAGGTTTTGATTTTGATATTTCAACGTGTACTTTGTTTAGTTCTTTTAATATGATAGCAAAATCATTCAGTTGTTTTTTCAATTCATTCTTTTGCTTAACGATCTCATCACGTTTATCAAGTCTGTACAATAAAATCACCGTTGATTCATCGCTATATGGTTCTTTGAAATCTTCGGAAATTTTTTTTGCATTATATCTTTTAGAATCTACTTTATTTAAACCGTTTGAATAGTCATCATAAATTCTGTCAATGAAATCATTCCAAATTTTCTGATCTTGATCCCAAAGTATAATATACAAAGAAGTTAAGCTCGCTAAAATTTCATTGTGAGCTTTTATTTTTTTTGCTTGAATTGCTTGGGTAATCATTTTCGAAACTTCAGGAAGTTTGGAAGTAACAGTTGTTGGAATATCAGGAAGCTTCTCAATTGAATTATAACTTTGTTGTAATGCTGAAACAGCTTCTTGGGTTTTATCTCCATATTTACTATCAGTCAAAAGAGTGAAAGCTTTATATGTGTCTAAAAGGCTTTGATAAGCTTTAACTCTCGAAGCAAGTTGTTTTGAGAAATCTTGAGCTTTTGTGTCAGGCAATGCCATCTCAGAAGGCTTTGGATTAATCAACACTTTCAATTTGTCTTGTTGCGATTTGTCAATTTCTGTCTGTTTAGACAATAATGTATAAATGTCTAGCGCTTTTTGAGAAACTTCCGTTCCTTTTGTCGAGGCTTTTCCCCCGAGTTCGATAATCTTTGTTGAAGTACATGATGTCAACAAAAGAATGATTAGTAATTTTGAAAAATGTTTCATGTTTCTTTTTGTTAATAGTTGTTTATCGCAATGCTATTTTAGCTATTGTCATGTTATCACTTCTTTTCCTCCACCACCCGCTCATCTCCCGACCCGACGCCCATACCTTCCTTCTCCCTTCTCCTCATCTCAATAAGTATCTCTTATCGTGCCGCGACTGCTTATTTGGCAGAGGATGGATTGAATACTCTCTTTTTAATATCATCAATTACTTTGGTGCTTACCCAATAAATATCTCTTGACCTTGAGAAGAACAAGAACCGTCCATCGGGCGAAAGCGATGCATCTCCGGTAGCCGTTTTCTTACGATTAATGCCGGCGCCGGTTATTTCCATGTTGACAGGGATAGTCCAGCTGCCATCTTCTTTTTTATACGTGATATAAAGATTGGAGTTTCCATATCCACCCGGACGTTCGGAGGTAAAAATAAGATACGATTCATCAGGAGCGATACAGGGCGAAGCATCCCACGCAGAAGAGTTTACTATTGCTCCCAGATTTTCTACCTGCAAAGGTTTTCCCGGCACCTTGCGCGTACGCCAGATATCTCCTTTAGTATCAAATCCACCCGGACGGGTAGAAGTAAAATATACGATACCGTTGTTTGTTTCGGAGTAAGCGCCATCCCTGTAGTCGGAGTTGATGGGAGAAGGCAAATGTATGGGATTGCTCCATCCTTGGGAGGTTCGCTTTACCATCCAGATATTATAAGGCTCGGGACCTTTGTAGTTTGCGTAGTGAAAGTAAAGTCTGTTTCCATCTGACGACAAAAACGGGCCACTGGCCATATGTCCGATAGAGAAGGATGCTTCTACGGGAGGAGACCAACTGTTATTTACGCGCTTTGTAGCGTATATTTTTGCACTGGAGTAATCGGCAGCCCACACATTGAAGAAACACTCATTGCCGGTAGGTGAAAATACAATGCGGCATTCTGTCCGGTTAGGAAGAGATATAATGCCGGGAGCAAAAACCACTGCCGTATCGCCCGGAGGGGTTTGTCCAAAATAGTCAATGGAGTGGGTTTGTGCTTCCAATGTGAGGGAAATAACTCCAAATAAGGAAACAGCAAGCATCATTTTTGTGTTCATCGCCTATTCTTTTAAGTGTTATACTTCTCCTTACAATGCAGGTGTAAGCTGTCAGAGGACTTGCAAGGCAATTCCTATAATAATCGGAATGCTTTTACTTTCAACGTCTCGTTGAGCGGGACGCTGAACAATCAATTGGCTAAGTGACGAGCAACGGGAAATGTATTGCCTTATTTAAATAGCATAGTATCAAATTCTATATAAAGCTGTGTTGTACCCAGATTATCAACAGTAACCCATTTATAACTGATAAGTACGTATGCATTACCACCATCTAACGTAACCCATTCATCTATACCCTTTGCTCCGTTTTTTAAATCATCTTTTGCGGTTAAACCTATAGGTGCAGTGTAATTTCTTCCCTTAACCAGATACTTACATCTATTTGCATTTATAGCTTCTTCAGCTTGTGCCTGAGAGATATATTTTGATTTAGTAAGAGTAGGTAAAGTGTTATTTACTGCAATTGGTGACATTGAAGTTGCACAGGATGCAAATAAGATAACCATACCGATAATTAGGTTTAGCTTTATCAATTTAATCATTTTGAAAGTATTTGAAATTATTATTGTATGCTAATGTTGATTTAAACTCTTCAATAGTGTTATATCAGAATCACAACTAACGACCTATGATATATCCATTTATTTTGAAGTCTGTTAATCCCCCAGATGGTTGGGCGTTCCGCTATTGAGAGGAACATCCTTTTTAATACAAATGCTCCTGTTTTTGAGCTTGCAAGGCAAGAGCCTTGTTATTCCTCTCAACGTAGGCGCAGCCTACGCTGAACAGAGGCAGAAGTTATTCTTTCTTTAGATGTTGAGGCAAAAGACTATAATATCGTTTTGACAAATAATATTCAAGAAATCCATCTTCAATAGGGTTCAAGAAGTATCGACGATATTCTATATTCTCAATTTTTTCAATTTCTAATCTATGGGTATAACATAAGTAGGCTAAAAATGTAATTGCTGTTCTATTACAATTTTCTCCATAGTTTCTTACCGATGGGTCATTATTATGTGCCGTAATAAGATTTTTTTCAAAAAATACTCTGGGCAACGGAGTATCAAGGGCACAGTAATACAATATGTCTATATTCGAAAAATAGAAATTGATAATATTTCTTCCTGCTTCTGTGATTTCTATTTCTAATGCACCATTATTATTTGAAGCCTCTTCATTAAATCTTACAAATCCATAAATTAATAGAGCCTTTATTGATTGTATCATAATTGACAACTCATATTTAAAAGTATCGTAAAGAATTTTGTGAACTTGAGTTTCAGCTATCCGTCCGGTATTTGAGATAAGTTGTAAAATCCTAATTCCACACCATCCGTGCCAAATAGATTTTGATTTAACATTGTCTAAATCGAAATAAAAAATATTATGAACAATGTCGCCTCTTTCTCTTTTAAGTAGTCCTCTTTCTTTTGTATTTAAAAAAAATGCACCATTTAACAATAGGTTGGACACAAAATAGTTTTTACTAAATTCAATTGATGGGTATTTCCTATACGCGAGATGCGCATAGATAAATGTAAGCCAGTTGTTGATATAGTCTTCAATGTGTTTTCCTGAATTTATTAATGCTGAAGTGAATACATTTTCTTGCAATATTATATCAGAAGGATTTATTAATGATTTATCTATAAATTCATTTGAATAATTATTCAAAAAGATACTTTGTCTTTTATCAATTATTCTTGATTTATCCTGAGGACTAAATGAAAAAATAATCTTATTACTTGCAATGTCTTTTATTAAATTTTCCTTTTTTTTCTCAAAAACTTTCTGTCTAAACCTTGCCAAAGTATTGTTCCTCATAAAAATCCAGATAAAAGATTTCTTATTCTCCTTAATTAAAAATTCTGATGCTTCATTAATAAGCAATATAAAATCTGGATTAGTTTCACCTTCAAGTGTATATCTAGATATGTTATCAACCCCATCTATGATTTTCAGAAAATTGTAACCTTTGTTTTTTAATATTTCCTGAATTTTTTTGGATAGTTGAATCCAATTGTTAGAAGCACGATTATTTCCAGTTGGGGAAACTACCCTACCTTTCATGATTACTTCCCGCGCATAATGTTCTTTATGGTTAATAATAGAATCTATAACTGGACGTTGAAATGCTTTTAATTCATCAGCAATTTTAATATCTTTGGTTGTGTATCCAAGCTCGCCGTCTGGCAACTTGCTTTCTTGTCTTTTATAAGTAACATCTTCATTTTCAAACTCTGCTATAATTGACTGATAAAAAGAATGGTGTAATTTTTCACAGAGTACATTGATGAATTGTATATTAATATAATCCGAAATCGAGAATAAATTGCGCCCTTCAAATTCCTTTTTTTTCAAATCAAGATATTTGTTTGCATCACATCTAATAAAAATTATTTTATTACTGCTTAGAAAATCAAAAACATTCCGCAAAGCCATATTCATAGTAAAAGTTTTACCAATCCCTCTGGCGCCAATTATATATTTATTATTTGGAGTATCAATTTCTATTATTTTCTTAAGTAATGTGCATAAATCTCTAAAATTTTGAGTTTCCACAAAATAATTATCGGGATAATATTCATCTTGTAAATCAATCATTTTTAAAGATTCAGATAACATTAAGTCTCCTCTGCATTTTTTAAATTCATTATATTTCTTTGTGTTGTTGTGTTGGATATAACTCAAAAAATCCTCAGATGCAAACATTCCAGTCCCAATTATCAACTTAGATTTTAATTCTTCATCATCTATGGCAATACTATAATCACTATTAACGAACGAACTAATTTCATCAATTCGTTTATTTATTTCATTCTTCATAATTTACATGTTTTTGGTATTTGCTAAGAAAATTAGATATAAGTCTTGTCTGTTCTATAAGATTTGCCTTGGCTATATCTGTAGTTTGGTTTTCTTCTAAAATTGTGTATATCTTCACTAAATACTTGTAATCTCGATTTTTATGAATCAATGATTCGTTTAGATTGTTGATCGATTTTTCTATAAATTCTGATTTACACATTGTTAAGATAAGAGGGTAACTCCATTGGCTAATTGAACAGCTTTCAATATTTTTACAATTCATTTTTTTACAAAATTGAATATCCTCAAGCTTACAGCATAGTAAGCTATCAATTATGCCTTTGTCTATTAACTCTTTAATCCATTTCTTTTTTCTGGATTTAACGAATATGAATCCAGAGGATAATGCCGAGAATACCAATAATGCAATTGCTTTAGCTTTTCCATCAGGTAAATAATTGTTTATAAACTCTTTTAAAAAATCAAAATTCATATCATTTTGTTGTTTCTATTTTCAAAATATTGGTAGTACGTCATTTTCACTTTTGCCCTCTGTTGTTCCAAGTTTAGCGCAAGTTTAGAGATAGCGTACCTTGTGCTGGAAACCAGAGCGGTTTGCAACAATGACTTAAATGGATATATTATCTAAAATTGCTTTTACTTCTATCAACAATCTCTTTACTTCATTATTCCATTGATTTTCTGAGTATTCCTGCAATAACCAATCTTTTGCTTTTTTCAAATATCCAATAGCTGTCTGATCTGCATACTTTGTATAAAAAGAAACTGCTTGCATTGCATACCTTGTAGCATGAAACGTCTTTCTCTTATCATCAATAAAACAGGCATTCAATATTGACATACTTCGTTCAAGTACTGGTCTTGCCTCCTTATTGTCTAAATCAATATTTGCATCAAATAGGATAATAGCATGGGAATTTCTAATAGAAAAATATCTATTATTTGTCATGTTTAATGCCCTATCAATCCAGGTTGAAGCTTCTGTAAAGTGTCTCTTTGCACTTAAATATAAAGCTCCCTGTTGTAATACATATGGATTCTCATAATCATATAAAAATACATCTTCATAATAATCCCTTCCTTCTTGCCAGTTTGTAAATGCTTTTAGTACATTTTTTTTATCAAATGCATATTTACGAAATACATCATAGTTACATATTTGGATTGGTGCAATCATAATAATAACATTCTGCATTACTCGTTTTAATAACTGTTTTGGGCAACAATCAATTATTGATTCTGCTATAAAATAAGAGCGAGGATAATAATAATCCATGCTTTCATCAACTAATTCATTCGAGTGAAAATCTTTTAACAAATCACCCAATTGCTCACGCATTTTAAATATCTCCTCATATTCACATTCATCACTAAAATAACTGTATGCCATTTCCGAAGATAAGGGGATTCTAGAACTATGAGCATATGCGCATAATACTAAAAATTCAGCCAAATTTGGATTGTCTTTATCTAAATTTGCTAATACACTATCATACCTATCTTTGATATTTGGTTTTGTAATATTTCTAATTACAAATTCAAAAATTGAATCATTATTATATTTATTATTTGTTTCCTTCTGTATGTTTTTCCCTTTTATTTCTGTCGGTAATGAATTATATATTCCTTGTATATCCATACTGGTTAATTCTGTCACATTGATTACTTCAAATTTTTTCCTATCAAACAGATGAGAAACAATTCCATAATTATGACCTCTGTCAATTCCAACGACTTTAATATTTGGATATTCACATAATATTTTAAATGCATCCACGCTATCTGTGAAATTTTCCACGAAAATAAGGGTGTTTTTCCCATCTGCAATTTTAACAAGATATTCTACTTTAGTATCTGTTAAATTATCAAATATTAATTTTTCTCCATTGAATGAAACTTCATAAGCAACTTGCATCATAATAGTGGTTTTTCCAGTAGCAGGAGCTCCTATAACAATTGTATGTTTTAGTGGATTATATACACTATTTTGTAATTTTTGAAAATACGAAGTTTTATAAATATGATTACTCAGAATGTCACTCCACACAGGCGGTTGTCCTTGAAAAAATTCATCAACAGGCCTTATAACATCTAAACTATAATTATTTTTGGGAACAATATTTTTAGGAAATAGGGTTGCCATATTGTGTCCTGAAGCCTTTGGAGTTATAACAACTCTATTCCGTGTTATCCATTGTAAAAACTCATAAGTATCTGATATAATTACGCTAAATCCAAGAGCTTCATAATAATCTTTTTCAGATTCTTCGCTTTCTAATAATATTATCCATTTGTTTTTTTGTGCATTGAGAAATGTGTTTTTTGAAGATAATGCTTCTATTGTAGATGAATCAGTTAGGCTATATCCAATAAAAATAGTTGGATACATTTCGATTGATTGTGATAAATAATTCCATATTCGATTGGCATCATTATATATATTTGCCAATGAAGTTGAACTGAAAATAAATTTCAGTATCTGATTGTCAACATTTCCATGAAGAGGTAAATAATTTATCGCATTTGGATCTGTAGAAGTTCCATATTGTTGCTGATTATGTAGAAATTTATCAGTGTTCTTTGCTAATATTTTAGGAAATAAATTATCTATATTTGTTGTGTAAATATTTCGAATATTAATAGAATTCAAAGCATAATATTCATATGGAACATCTTCCACAGTAAATCTTTGTAATAGAAATCTATAAAAATCATCTTTACGTGTTTTTTCTAGAATAGTAGATTGTTTTACTAAATCAGAAATAGATAATCCGAATTCGATCTGTAATTCCTTTGCAAGTTTATTGCCTGTTGGCAAAAATAATCCATTCTTATCTTTTGCTAAAATTGAAAATCCAGCGCCAGCAAATATATTGATACCGTCTTTCAATGCCTGCTGTAAAGTGTGTTCATTATATATTTTCATATGCAAATATTTTAGATGTGTATTTCATTTTAAATTGTAATGGATTCAAATATATTTAAATAGTACTTTGTTTTGTTAACTGTATTCCCGTCCCGTCGCATTTCTAATCCTCTATCAAATTATTTTTTTTACTAGGGGAGCAACACCTTTCAGCATTGCTCCCGCACTTTTTTAAAGCTTCACCAATTTCACATTCAACTCGTAGGGCGCATCGGCAGCTACGGAGATACTCAGGGTTTGGGTCTGGTAGCCGAATTTGGATACTTCCACCGTATAGACTCCCTGCTCAATACTCTTCACCATAAAACCGCCTTTGGCAGCCGTCAGTTTCGTAATGTCCGGCTCGGTATTGCCGCTAAGGGTAAACGCCACCGTCACATTGGCAATAGGCGCGCCGGTAACCGCATCGGTTACCTTGCAGAGCAGTTGCACGGTGTTGAACGAAGCCTCCACCTTACGCAGCTTTTTGTAGTCGCCATAAAACTTCGGTTCGCTCTCTTGCACCATTTCGGCCAGCAAATCGAGCTGTGCAATAATGTCGTCACTCTCTTCAAACTCTGCGGCCAGCGCCGTGGTCACATTCTTCAAATCCTGTCTCTCTTTCCGTATCTGCGGCCTCGACTTTTCATACAGTGCAATATCGGCCAAGAAAGCACTCTGCGTGTCGGCAGTCACACCATACGAAGTAAGCTCTGCCAACAGCGGGTTTACGATGCCGTACAGTTCATTGCCCGATAGCACCAACTCCTCTTCCGACATTTTCAACAGATCCGATTCCGTGTACTTGGTCGACTGCAGCAGGTCGCTATCCTTAATGTAGGCAGCATACGGCTGAATTTTGCGCGATGTATCGACAATATCCTTTATCAAACCGGCCTGCAGGCTCTTTTTGAGTTTGGTCAACTCGCTTGTGCCCTTTTGTTGTACCGTGTTGTTGCTCTGTATCCGTAGGATAAGAGCATCGAGCGCGGCCAGCAACTCGTTGGCATTAGGCAATTTGGCGAGAATGTCGGGATTCGCTCTCAACAATACCCGCAACGTTAGATACATTCGCAACTTTTGAACTTGTAGATTTGTCATAACACAATTAATTAAGTGATAAAATAAAATTGTTTCACAGAAAAAACATCCGCACAGTTGCACGGCGTCTTTTCTGTTCCTTTCTTTTTGTTCAATGCATTAATTATTTGGTTAGTTCAAAATGTTTCGTACAAAGTGAGTTCAGGGAAAATCCCTCTCTCAAACAACTCATTATCAATTCTTATATCCGCCTTCCTTACCCCCAATTTCAAGTGACGGATAGCCGGTAAACCCGACTGACAGCATACTTTTCTTCGTCCCTTCCGGAGTAAAATGTCTCCACAAATGACCTCGGGCACTCTACAGATGACTCCGCGCATCCAACAGATGACTCCGCGCGTTCTACAGATGACTCCGCGCGTTCTACAGATGACTCCGCGCGTTCTACAGATGACTCCGCGCATCCAACAGATGACTCCGCGCACTCTACAGATGACTCCGCGCATCCTACAGATTGCTCCGCGCACTCTACAGATGACTCCGCGCACTCTACAGATGACTCCGCGCGTTCTACAGATGACTCCGCGCGTGCTACAGATTGCTCCGCGCGTGCTACAGATTACTTCCGGCTTCCGAGAGATGACTTCGCGCATCCGAATAACGAGGAAGTGAGTGCAACAACTCCTTGTGACAATAAAACTCTTTTTATATTACCCCCTACTCTTTTTAAAGTACAGGATTGTTAACAGAATGTGTATATATGCACATATTAAAATCTAATTTTTACTTTAGAAAAAGAGATTTTTGTCTGGCAAATGTCGATAAAAAGCGAAAAAATAAGTGATTCAGTAAAGAAAACACGATATTAATGCGTATTTTATAAAATATTTCCCCTTTTTAGTTGTCTTTCCTTTTAATATATTACAAATTCAAAGATGAGAGATAATATTTATATTTCAAAACTTTCACAAAGTGTTTACGTATTTTTAACATAATGTTTTGTTTTTGCCATTTCGCATATCGAAGCGATAGCCGCCATGCACAAATTACATGATACAATCAGATAACCATAGCAAAAAGATAAGTAAAATCTTTCACCACATAGATACATAGGCACATACAAAATTCTATAACGGGTTTATCATATGACAGGCTGTAAAGCATACATAGTTATAAAACTTCAGTTGATATATTGGGTATAAGTAGATTGCCATCATTGCACGCATAGTGGAGAGTAAGCCATGTGCCTGCCGTAAGCAGATTCCTTTCTTATTCAGAATAAGCTATGTGCCTATGTGGTGTAATTTTAGCTATAGATAAGCACTGCAGATGCTCCAACTCTGTAGGAGCAGACCTTTGTGAGCATATAATTTCTCCAACATACGCACAAAAAACGGAAGAACATTGCTGCTCTCCCGTTATCGTGGTGAATTAATCTGAGTAGTGAGTTAAGAAAACGTGTGGTGTCTTACAGATATTCTGGTTATCAGACTTATCAATTGCCGTCCCTTTTAAGGGGCGGGTATAAATAACACATCCAATCGGGCTTTAGCCCAAACAATCCGATAAAATATCCGGCTAAAGCCGATGAGTTTATTATCAATCATGTCCGTTCCCCGCGATAGCGGGATAAACAAAATTTCCAAACTGACGGAAAGCTGTTTGAGTGAGTAGGTCAACCACTAAGTATGGTAAAAGCTCAAGCGATTTATGACCGTGCGAACGAGTTCTTTCCGCCCATGTTTTTGCTTACTTTTTGCGCCAAAAAGTAAGGCGTGCCGCAGGCAAACAACAAATTAGCTGCGTGTTATACAAAATCGGTTATGAGATGAATTACATCATAAATGTATAATTTCGCTCTATATTATCTACTGATTGTGTTTTACCAACTCAAAATCACCTTGCCACACTCACCGCTCTCCATCACATCAAAACCTTTCTGAAACTCATTGATAGAGAACCTGTGGGTGATAACCGGAGTTAAGTCAATGCCGGTAATCAGCATCTGTTCCATCTGATACCACGTCTCCCACATCTCACGCCCGTAAATTCCCTTCAGTGTAAGGGCTTTGAAGATAATATTATTCCAGTCGACGGTGGTGGAGTTAGGCAAAATACCCAAAAGGGCAATTTTGGAGCCGTTATACATGTTGTGAATCATACTGTTGAACGCAATGGGCGAGCCCGACATCTCCAATCCGATATCGAAACCATGCATCTTCAGGTCTTTAATCGCCTGTTCGATGGTTTCACCCTTCCCGGGATTGAGCGTAAGCGTAGCACCCATCTTCTTGGCAATATTGAGTCGGTAATCACTCAGGTCGGTCACCACAATATTGCGTGCTCCCGCGAAACGACAGATAGCGGTTGCCATAGTACCAATAAGTCCGGCACCCGTAATCAGCACATCTTCGCCAATCAGCGGAAACGACAAGGCCGTATGCGTGGCATTCCCGAACGGATCCATAATGGAGGCCATCTCGTCGCTGATGCGATGATCAAGGTGCACCACATTCTGAGACGGAAGCGAAAGGTATTCGGCAAAAGCCCCGTCGCGGTTCACTCCTACCCCGATGGTATTTTCGCATACGTGCAGTTTCCCGCGTCTGCAGTTTCGGCAATGTCCGCAGGCAATATGTCCTTCGCCCGTCACGCGGTCGCCTATCTGAATATTCTTCACCCCGCGACCTTTGTCCACAATCACACCCACGTACTCGTGTCCGATAGTCATTGGTGTTTTAATGGTACGTTGCGACCAGTCGTCCCATTTATAAATATGTAAATCGGTTCCGCAAATAGCCGTTTTCTGAATTTGAATCAACACATCGTTGATTCCTACATGCGGCATAGGAACATCTTCCATCCAAATTCCCTTTTCGGGACGAAGTTTTACTAATGCTTTCATAGATATATATATAGTGAGATGGTGAAATGGTGAAATAATTATGAAATTAAGTTTGGAATAAGAAATTTTGGCATGAAACGAGTTCCGAAAGTCGGGACGAGTTCCTTCTACTCTTTGTGTAAAAAATAAAGATGAACACATGAAAATTTAATTGATACAACCCCTAAATCCCCTAAAGGGGACTTTAACCCTTGCTTATTTTCAGCAGTATCTTACTATGTATTACTGCCCCAAAGTCCCCTTTAGGCGAATCATAGATCAGCGAAGCTAATTAGGGGTTAAGCAACAGATTTATCAAATTCAATTATCACATTGGCAAATTATCACATTCTCAGATTCAATTAGCATATTCACACATTACCACATTCTCAGATTCAATTAACACATTGGCACATTACCACATTATCAGATTCTCAGATTCAATTAACACATTACCACATTACCACATTCTCAAATTACCTCCAGTTCTTTCCCCACTTTGATAAATGCGGCAATGGCTTTATCGAGATGCGCCGTTTCGTGGGCAGCAGATACCTGCACGCGGATACGGGCCTGATCTTTCGGTACCACGGGATAATAGAATCCGGTAACATAAATACCTTCGGTAAGCATGCGCGAGGCAAACTCCTGCGACAACTTAGCATCGTAGAGCATCACCGCACAAATAGCCGATTCAGTAGGTTTAATATCAAAACCGGCAGCCTTCATCTTTGCCACAAAATAATCGGTATTGGCATGAAGTTTATCTTGCAACTCGTTGGTTTCGGTCATCATTTCAAACATCTTAATACCCGCAGCAGCCACCGAAGGAGGAATAGAGTTGGAGAAAAGATACGGACGCGAGCGTTGACGCAGCAGGTCTATAATCTCCTTCTTCCCTGTGGTAAAACCACCGATTGCCCCGCCAAAAGCTTTGCCCAAAGTGCCGGTAATAATTTCGACATTTCCTTTCAATCCGAAACGTTCGGTAACTCCACGACCGGTTCTGCCCACTACACCTGCCGAGTGCGATTCATCCACCATCACCATGGCATCGTACTGTTCGGCAAGAGCAACTATTTTATCTACCGGAGCCACATTGCCGTCCATAGAGAACACACCATCGGTTACAATCAGTCGGAAACGACATTGTTGTGCCGCTTGAAGCTGTTGTTCCAGGTCGGTCATATCGGCATTGGCATAACGATACCGCTGTGCTTTGCACAAACGCACACCGTCAATGATAGAAGCATGATTGAGCGCATCGGAGATTATCGCATCTTCGTCGGTAAGCAGTGGTTCGAACACACCACCGTTGGCATCGAAACAGGCAGCATACAAAATGGTGTCTTCAGTGTCGAAGAATTCAGCTATTTTTGCCTCCAGCGCCTTGTGAGTATCCTGCGTTCCGCAAATAAACCGCACCGATGCCATGCCATAACCCCGTTTGTCGAAAGCAGCTTTGGCAGCTTCAATCAGTTTCGGATTGTTAGCCAACCCAAGGTAATTGTTGGCACAAAAGTTCAGCACCTTTCTACCATTCACCTCTATTTCAGCTCCTTGAGCCGATTCAATCACTCTTTCAGTTTTATACAAGCCCGCGGTTTGTATCGCCGAAAGCTCCTTTTGTAAATGTTGCTTGAAATTGGAATACATTGTATTATAGCATTTTAAATATTTACTTTCTTCTGCATATCCGGCCACAAATTTACAATTTAAAATGGATTTATGTACTCATTTCAAAGGCAATTTTCAGAAAAAATGAGGTTATTTTCAACTAAAAATTTGAATTCGAAATTGGAGGACATCGGCTATTTTATGAATATTCTGATTCTTAGATTCATTCATTGATGTCCCTTTCAAGGCTACTCTTTATACACAAATATAATATAACTCAATTCACCCCTGAACTTCAACCCCTAAATCCCCTGAAGGGGACTTAAGACAGTAATAATAGTGAGATTCTGCAATAATAACCACGAGTTAAAGTCCCCTTCAGGGGAATCATAGATCAGCGAAGCTAATTAGGGGTCAACAAAAGATGGGTATAAAAGTGACGATAATGAAGATAGTGGAATAGTGGAAAACTCCTACAGAGTTTTATGCGTGTTTGTCAGTGTTACCTCCGGTTGCACCGAGGGTTATTCACAGAGTACTCCTTTGGAGTAAAATCCGCCATGATTTTTTACCTACCCGACACATTATATGGCACAAAAAAAGATGCGATATCAATTTATATCTGCACAAGAGTAGTTCTTAACTCTGGAAGAGTTTTCTGTGCATAACCCCCGGTGTAACCGGGGGATAAATGAGAGATGCATATTCTCCAACCCCGGAAGGGTTGACCTATAATAAATAAGACACATTGAACTCTTACAGGGTTCAATGTGTCTTATTGTTACTCCCTCCAAACTTTATGGAGTCGTAAAAACAATGTAGTTCACAGGTTTTATACTCCCAGCTTCACCAGCAAGCTCTTTACTGCCGCAGCAATATCATCAGGCGATTGTTGTAGCTCTTTGATAAACTGACTGCCGATAATTCCTCCCGAAGCATTGCCGAAAGCAGCCTGCAAAGTCTCGGCATTGGAGATACCAAAGCCAATCAGGCGTGGATTGCGCAATCCCATGGCATTGATACGGCGGAAATAACTCTGTTTGTCGTCATTGAAACTTGTTTGTGCACCGGTAGTAGAAGCCGACGATACCATATAGATAAAGCTTTCGGTATGTTGATCAATCAGACGGATGCGTGCTTCCGAAGTTTGCGGGGTAATAAGCATAATAACCGAAACACCGTAGCGGTCAGCAATTGGTTTGTACTCCTGCAGGTAATCATTGAAAGGAAGATCGGGAATAATCACACCATCAATACCCGTTTGCTGGCAACTGCGGCAAAAATTCTCGAAACCGTATTGCATTATAGGATTTAGATAGCCCATCATCACCAGCGGGAAGTTTATTTCTAAACGTACCTCCGCGAGTTGTTCAAAAAGCAGGCGCAGCGTCATTCCGTTTTCGAGTGCTGCATGACTACTATTCTGAATCACCACACCATCGGCCATTGGATCGGAAAAAGGAATTCCTATTTCTACCAAATCCACGCCCTGAGCTTGCAGTTGACGTAAAATTTCGCGCGTATCGTCCAGATGCGGGAAACCTGCAGTGAAATATACAGAAAGAATTTCTTTTGGTTTTTGTTGAAAAAGCTGTTGTATGCGACTCATTATGATAATATTATTTCAAAATTCCACTGATTCAGGATTTCACAATCAGGGTTATTGTATTCTTAAATTTATACTTACGATTGACCTGTTTCTTTGATAAAAAATTCCAGTGCAGAAGTATTTTTCAACCCCGGAGCCGTTTCAAATCGACTATTCACATCAATGGCATGGAGTTTTGGATGAAAAAAGTTGCATACACGTTCCGCATCCTCCAAACCGATGCCGCCACTGAGAAAAAATGGTAGTTGTCCCTGATAATGGCTGAGAATTGTCCAGTCGTATTGCTGACCCGATCCACCATAGAGAGGTGTTTTGGTATCGAATAGCAGATAATCACAGCACGTCTGATAAGCATCGGCTTTTGTCAGATCATCGACATTTGCTACGCTCAGCGCTTTTATCACCTTCAGACCTGCTTTTTGCAAAGCCATACACTCTTCAGGCGTTTCGTTGCCATGCAGTTGAATGGCATTAAGCTGATATTGAGTAGCGATAGCCAGCACATTGCTTGTCGGTTCGTTGACAAATACACCCACCTTGCAAATAGTATCCGACAAAGCCCCTACAACCTCAGGGTCAAGAGCTCCGGCATAGCGTGGCGATTTAGAATAAAAGATAAAACCCATATAATCAGGATTCAGCGCTGCCACTGCCCGAATATTCTCAGGATCTTTCATGCCGCATATTTTGATACCCCCCCACCCCCCATAAGGGGGCTTTGAAACGTTTATTATTTCAATATTATCTTCTTTATTCACAATCAAAATTACTTTTTTATGCAGTCAGAAAAGAAATAACGAATCAGCAAAAATGGATTTCCCTTAATTAGCTCTCTTTAGTTGCTGACCGTTGGTTTCCACACCACAAGATAGGAACTTTACAGCATGTTATTTAAATAATCGCTTACAGATTCCAAAGTCCCCCTTCGGGGGATATAGGGGGTTTCTATCTCAATGCCTTAATAAAATGAGCAAGCGCTTTATCGGGTTCATCTTCCTTCATAAATGCTTCGCCCATCAGGAATCCACCAAACCCTGCTGCACGTAATGCCTTAACAGTTTTCGGATTACTGATACCGCTTTCCGATATTTTGACAAATTCGGCAGGAATTTTTTCTCCCAATGTGAAAGAAATTTCCACATCCGTCACAAATGTTTTCAGGTTGCGGTTGTTCACACCTACAATATCCACATTCTGTGTAATATAGTCCAATTCCGATTCTTCGTGAATTTCGAGCAATACTTCAAGCCCCAGATCATGCGCTTGTTTGGCTAAATTTTCGCACTCCTCCTTTTCCAATGCCGCAGCAATAAGCAAAATCACATTTGCACCGGCTGCATTTGCCACTTGAATCTGGTATGGGTCAATGATAAAATCTTTTCGCAAAATCGGAATGTTTACCAATGGACGGGCTTGCCGCAAATCGTCCAATGTACCACCAAAAAAGTGTTCGTCAGTAAGAATGGACAAGGCCGTTGCACCTGATTTGGCATAGCCTGTGGTAATGATTTTTGCATCTGCATCAGGAAAAATCCACCCTTTTGAAGGTGATTTACGTTTGAATTCCGCGATAATTCCTGTAGCTGACTGCTGTAGAGCCTCTTTGAGCGACAATGTGGGATATTCATTTTTCCCTAACGAAGCCAACAATCCTGCCTCTTTCTGTGCAGCCACATAAAGCTTCTTATTTTCAATAATAGTTTCCAGAATATTCATAAAGCGAGAGAATTTGATTGAATTAACTGTTCAAAGCTACAAATTTTTTCAATACGTTCAATGCCGATTCGCTTTCTATTGACGTTTTTGCCTTATTTATACATTCTTCGAGCAATAATTCCGGACAAATGGTGCGTATGGCAAAAGCGGAATTAATCACAACTGTATTTTTTTGCGCCGCGGTAGCACAATTATTCAATACATTATCAAATATTTTAGCGGCATCTTCAGGGGTATTGCCACCATCCAACGCACTTTGCGGTACACGTTCAAAACCCAATGACTCGGGCGTGTACATCTGCTCTCCGGTTTTGTCAATTACCTTAAAATCGCTTGTCAGCGAAATCTCATCGTATCCATCCAGACTGTGCACAATCGAAAAATCGGTACCTGCCTGTTGATACAGATAGTAATAAAGGCGCGCCATCTTGAGGTTGAACACTCCCAACAGATTACGTTTGGGTTGTATCGGATTAACCAACGGTCCCAGCACATTAAAAAAGCTTCGTACCTGCAATGATTTACGTACAGGAGCTACAGTTTTCAGTGCAAGATTAAAAAGCGGAGCATGAAGATATGCGATATTGGTCTCTTCAATAGAACGACGCAATTGGTCGTTGTTATTGGTAAATTTTACCCCATGTTGTTCCATTACGTTGGAAGCACCGCTCACCGATGTGGCTCCATAGTTACCGTGTTTTGCCACTTTGTATCCGGCTCCTGCCACCACAAAACAACTCAGCGTGGAAATATTAAATGTGTTGTGATTATCGCCGCCGGTTCCCACAATATCAATGGGATTGTATTCGCTCAACTCCACCGGCACGCGCATCTCCAACAGTGCTTCGCGGAAACCGATAAGCTCGTCCACTGTAATGCTACGCATCAGATAAACGGTGACAAAAGCGGCAATTTGCGCTTCGTTATATTTGCCTTCGGCCATGTTTGTCAGTATTGTTTTGGCCTCTTCGCGGTCGAGATGTTGATGCTCGAACAGGCGGTAAAGTATCTCTTTCATTTTATAACTATTTATTCGTTCAAAATTTAGCTATCGCTGATTTTTAATTTCAAAGTGTCATGTTGAATCTGCTCTTACAGGTTTCAGTAACACATTAACTTATTAACACATTGCCACATTGTCACATTGAAGTTTATGCTTTCAGCCAGTTCTCTATTATTGTTTCGCCAAGCGGAGTCAACACCGATTCGGGATGAAACTGCACGCCACGCACATCGTATTCGCGATGACACAATGCCATGATAGTGCCTTCGTCCGATTGTGCCGTTACACACAGGCATTCAGGCAGTCCGTCACGACTCACAATCCATGAATGATAACGCCCTGCGTCAAAAGTTTGCGGCATATTTTCAAACAAAAGGTCAGGTTCTACCACATGCACCGGAGTACTTACGCCATGGAAAACTTCGGCAGTATTTTCGAGCGTTCCTCCAAAGCTTTCGGCAATGGCCTGATGTCCCAGACACACTCCGAGAATTGGTTTTGTGGGAGCATATTGCTTTATCAGAGGCAATAATATACCCGCTTCCGAAGGAATTCCGGGACCCGGCGAGAGAATAATCTTGTCGAATCTCTCCACCTCTTCGAGTGCAATTTTATCGTTGCGAATCACCTCAAGGTTAGTATAACCCAATTTCCGTACCGCATGTACGAGGTTGTAGGTGAATGAGTCGTAATTGTCGAATATCAATAGTTTTTTCATTATAATCAAGGATGTATGTGTAGGGACAAGTCGCGATCTGTCCTTACAGATTAATTTTTCAAATTTGTAGCCAAATCAATTGCCGATTTGAGCGCACCAAGCTTATTGCTCACCTCCTGACGTTCGCTTTCAGGTTGCGATTTTGCCACAATGCCCGCACCTGCCTGATAGTAAAGCGTATTGTTCTTGCTTAAGAATGTACGAATGGTAATTGCCTGATTGATATCGCCATTAAGACCAATGTAGCCGATGCATCCGCCATAAATTCCCCGTGTGTGCGGTTCAATTTCGTCAATAAGTTGCATGGCGCGCACCTTGGGAGCACCCGACAACGTGCCGGCAGGAAAAGTATCGGCAAAGAGCCTTATAGGATTGACTCCGGGCAATAGTTTGCCGCTTACACGCGACACCAGGTGAATGACATGTGAGTAGAATTGCACCTCTTTGTAAATTTCCAGACCCACCTCCGAGGCATTGCGACTCAGGTCGTTGCGTGCCAAATCAACCAACATCACATGTTCGGCATTCTCTTTCGGGTCTTTGAGCAAAGCTTCGGCTAAGAGACGGTCTTTGTCATCGTCACCTGTGCGACGGAACGTGCCTGCAATGGGGTCGATAAATGCTTTGTCTTTATGCACCTGCACATGCGTTTCGGGCGAAGAACCGAAGATGCGGAAGGAACCGAAATCGAAATAGAAAAGGTAGGGAGAAGGGTTAATAGAGCGGAGTGCGCGATATACTTTAAAATCATCGCCTGCAAAGGGTTGACTGAAGCGGCGCGAAAGCACAATCTGAAACGTATCACCTCGTTTGCAGTGTTGAATACCTTTGGCCACCGTTTGACGGTAATCTTCATCGGTCATGGTCGATGTCTCTTCGCCCTTCGGTTCAAAGTTATAGGAGGCATAATTACGGTTATTGAGCAGCGCCGATACTTCATCAATATCGCTTTTTTCACCTTCAAAAAGGTTCTCTACAATTTCCAGTTCGTTTTTGAAATGGTTGATAATGATAATGTATTTATAGAAAATATAATACATATCAGGCACTTGTGCCTCATTTACTTCCGGTTCGATATGCACATTTTCAAAATAGCGCACGGCATCATACGAAGTGTAACCGAAAAATCCGTTGAAAGGCAATTGATTGTTATTTTCGGTAATTTCAAACGACTGCACAAATTTGTTGAAATGCTCCGGTAGTGCAAAATCGGCTTCAATAACCGTACGTACGATTTCACCGTTTGGATATTGCTCGATGATTTCTCCGTTCTCGACTTTGAACTTAGCCGCAGCCTTCAGTCCGATAAACGAGTAACTGTTTTCGCCACCGTGGTAGTCGGAGCTTTCGAGCAATACCGACTCGGGATAAATATCCCTTATTTTCAAATAGATAGAAACCGGCGTTTGCAGATCGGCCAGCAGTTTCTTTGAGTTGGTTCTTATAGTTGTCTTCATAATGATAATATGCTAATGAGTCAATAGGCTAATGTGAGAATGAAATTTGCTGTTTTGTGTTAGCAACATAGGTATCCATGTCCTTATCGCCACGTCCCGAGAGGTTTACCACCACCACGTCTTCAGGTTTGAATTGCATTTTTGCCAATGCAGCCAATGCGTGCGATGATTCCAGAGCGGGAATAATTCCCTCTATTCTTGTCAGTTCAAAGGCGGCTTCGAGCGCCTCATCATCTGTAATCGCAAACACTTTTGAGCGACCCACTTTGGAAAGAAAAGCGTGGATAGGGCCAATACCGGGGTAATCCAATCCGGCTGAAATGGAATAAGGCTCTTCAATTTGGCCGTCTTCTGTTTGCATTATCAAAGTGCGGCAACCGTGAATAATTCCTTCACGACCCAGGTGAATGGTAGCCGCTGAAAATGGTGAATCAATCCCTTTTCCGGCTGCTTCGGCGGCAATCAGTTGCACTTTGTCATTGTCAAGATAATGGTAAAAAGCTCCGGCGGCATTGCTTCCTCCGCCAACGCAAGCCACAATATAATCAGGATAGTTGCGACCTTCGTGTGCTTGTAATTGCGTCATCATCTCCTCGCTGATAATGGATTGAAAACGGGCTACCATATCAGGGTAAGGATGCGGACCGATGGTAGAACCTATCACGTAATAAGTGTCGGCAGGATTGCAACACCAGTCGCGAATTGCTTCATTAGTGGCATCTTTCAATGTTTTATTGCCGCTGTAAACCGGAATAACTGTTGCCCCGAG
>Ga0302271_10000822_pt1 | contig 30552 bp, 15 predicted proteins | sample III_Bog_N1_1_FD_198767 | JGI IMG/M metagenome (GOLD analysis project Ga0302271, IMG submission 198767) | Peat permafrost microbial communities from Stordalen Mire near Abisko, Sweden - III_Bog_N1_1 | ecosystem: Environmental > Terrestrial > Soil > Wetlands > Peat | place: Sweden: Abisko... | reverse complement strand
ACCCCACCCCAACCCCGAACACACCCCCCCCCCCCCACCCCCTTCCCATCACCAACCCCAACCCCAACCCCAACCCCAACCCCAATAATTACTTTGTCATTTACAGATTTTTCTCTAAAAACCAAAAAAGTCTTGAAAGTTATTATTCAGAATATTCTACCATTATCCCCCTTCATAGATTTAATAGTTATTTCTCCATCGATTTTTTTAATTTTGAGCATCTTTTTAGAACATATTCAAACACAAAACAAGTAATCTAACTTTGTATCAACTCAAAAAATAAGAATAAATCAAACACAACATAGTTTGTTAAATCAGTTAATCTTCTTCAACATTTTCTCCACCTTCATTTTCATTTCTATTCTGAGACTGCTATTTCCTTATATTCCTTCCCATTCTTGCCAAAATCATATTCCGGATAATCAAATTTAAGTGTCTTTCTGATTTCTTCAATATTCGGATGATCTTATTTCAATAAGACTTCCAGTTGTTGATTATCAATCAATCCAGCTGGTTCTTGACTCAATCTAAATCTCAACTCATCAGCTAATTTCATAAAATAATTAAAGTCCTTGTACAGTACGATAGCGTAGTCGAAGAATACTGTCCCACACAGCACTAGCATAAATAGCAAATAGTCAATAGGAGACATGAAAATTCTTGTGAGAATATTGTATAAATCATAGTCTAAAATATAATTCGCTGCTAGTTCCAGAAGGAAAAATACCAAGTAACTTAAGACCTAGATTATCACGCCTAAGGAATACCCTGTGTTCGTGTGCATGACTATTTTGAGATTCGCTATGAATACGGTTAGCATGAACACGACTTATCCAATTTATGTCACATCTGCCATATGATAGATATCAACAATTGAATCAAGAGAATACATACAAAAGTAATAGGCTACTGCAGCATCAATGAATCCTTAGAGAATCCATACTCCGAACTCAACATTATTTATAAATACTCCTTGAATTCCAGTTTTATATAAATGTGGTGATTTCTCAAGAATCTTAGAAGATAAGTTTTTATCCAAGACAGCATAAATCATAATCGGAAAGGCTGTGAACATCGCATTGTACAGCTAGAATAGATACACATCGTCTAAATTAGAACCAGAGAAGCTGTTGTTGTTTTGAAAAAGTTAAAAAGATATATATTAGTTATTTCAATAATTCGATTGGTTGTTGTTCATTTGTGTTAGTTACCCCGAATTGAATCCGAAGAATATCAGCGGCGATAGATACATGCAATTCTTGTAGAAATTGAATAGAATCACCACAGAATTTCGTCTGTAGCATTCCCTTCCATGAAAAAATAGCAATCTTCTAAGAATCTTGAACTCCCCAATCGAATAATCACTTGATCTAGCAGCTTACATCCCTTCTAACCCTTTGATCCCTATCCCAACATGAGCTGCAGCAATCATATTCACATCATTTGCTCCATCGCCTATCGCAAGTGTTCGCTTGCCCGTACCAAAAGCTGAGTTTCTATACAATGTAACTACTTCCTTTTTCTGCTTCGGGGAGACTCTACAGCCGATTACACTTCTGCACAAACCACATAACGTTGCTAAATCATCAGAGAGCTACTAACTCTGCAGTATCACAGCTAAGGCTTCCCCAGATAACACTAAGCAAGCCTGATTGTTATTCTTAGGTTAACTTTTCTTCATATCAATATCTTTGCCATTCCCATCGTTTTTCAGAAACGCAATAGCCTATGTAATTGTCTTCTCAATGTCATCATTACTCTCATTTATATTCTAACTCGCTTCGATTGCAATAATCTAATCGTCTTACTCTAACACTCCAGTAGACAGCGCTATATTTATCGCTGTTTCTTTCTTATCCCCTGTTAATATCCAGAACAGTATTCCTGCTTTCTTGAAAATAACAATCAAAAACGCATACAATTAATTATCTACAAATAAATAAAAGCCCTAAATATTGTTACTTTGAATGCCTAGATCGTCTCTGGGACTTAATCTTGCAGTCTATCTTCAATCGCAGTCGCTGCAACAATGAACAACCCTTGCTCTAGTTGATCCTACAAAGCAGCTATCTTTTCCTCTCTATTTTATAAACCAGATGCAGCATTCTTGTAGCTATTATCCCATTCTTAAAACTCCCTTTCAGTTATTTCCTTACAAGCCAATACTAAGACTCTTAACCCTTTGGAGGCATAATTATCAAGTTATTTCGCTAAATCTTAGATTTCCTATTAACCTTATGAAGATCTATAGTGCTTCTAATCTAACCTTTTAAGTATAACTGAATCAGCACCTTTTGTCAGCAAAAGTATTCTATTCTCTTGGATGTCTCTGACAATGACTGACATTCTCTTTCTATCACTATTGAATTCAAATTAATGGTAAAGTTAGAATTTTAGCTATTGTGCATCTGCAGGACTACCAGATGAATCAATTTCAAAGCACATACTATCTCCTCCTTCTTTCTTCTAATCTAGATTAATATCCTTGCATCTTTCCATGTAATACGGCTATTCTTTGTGCTTAAGTACGGTGATAATATCGTTTTCGTCAGTTCCCTGAAATTCATATCCAGCATATTTTGCAAAATTCACAAGAGCCAAATCATCAGGAGATGCAGCCTAGTATTCCCTTTAAAACGGCTGATTGATTGGTGATTCAGTCACACATTCTTCATCTGATTCTTTCGAGCTGAGAATAACTGAATGGCAGAGTGATAAATGGATTAAAGTGTTAGATATCAAAGAGCATTGCTAGTTGTCAATGTTAGGTGATGACAATACTTCGAAAAATCTCTCGTCTTGAAAATTAACATTAGGGAAGGCACCTTAGATAGGCTTATGTTCTTTAGTTTCAGATCCAATTAACTTTTCTAAGTCCTTATTTAGATTATTCGTCTTATTTTCTGTATCTTCTATTACTCCATATGAAACTCCATTGACATACAAGCACTTGAAATTCATTACATTACACGTCAAAGTACCTTGAGAATAGTAATAATAACAATAATAATCAATTATTTCAAGTTTACGCAACTGTATCTTCATTTTTATATTGAAATTCAGATATTTAACTATTATTTTAATTTTATTTTTACCCGTTTTATCAGAGAAAATGCACTAAATCTATCCTAGATCTTCATTGAGATTAGATGACTACACTGTTGGGTAGAATCCATTAAAACTTTTCATCCTCTCTTCCTTGCAGATCACAATAGCTTAACAGAATCTCACCATTTCAAGAGTCACGAGCAATGCGATAGGCACAAAATTCTACAAAGCCATTAGCCATATTCCACTTGACACTAAGAGGTTTAGAATTGGCTTTTTTTCAATATCATCTGAAGTCAATTACAAATATGGAAGACTATCTTCGTTAATGGCATACCACACTACATAGTACACTGCAGAGAACAAGCACGCAACGATCTGCAGAACACAAACTGCTAGAATATACTTGCTCATTTTCCTCTAGACACTACTTTGTTTGATATCAGGCGTATGTGAATTCAGCATGATTTTAGTCTCATGTCCAGTGTAAATCACCAAACCATAAATCCATTGTGTATTACGCAGCACACAGCCTCGCAAAAGAATATTTTTCTCATCGATGCTAAACTTATCATGATTTGCAGTGAGGGATTGCTAATCTATAACTTATAAGTTCCCAGTGAATTTATAAAGTAATGGATTGGGAGCCTCATAGCGCACTAGAACTTTCTTACTCAGTAGACTGTAGTCACTGGAATACCTGAATTAGAATAAATTATAAAAAAATGTTGTTATTTTTGTTGAAATATCTTCAAAAATTAAATAAAATAATATTAGTTTTCCTCTTTTTAGTCGTATTTATTCATTTCTTACACTTAACTGAGAACAGCTTTGGAGACACATTTTGGTTTGAGATTAGTCTCTCCATCGAGATTCTTTGTTTCTACAAAGCACTCCCCTTTGGAATCAGAACAACGAAGAATCAATACATCACATGGGATCTGTTGATTTTTCTTTATTCTGATGATATTCCCAACTAGCAATTCTTCACTAAACACCTCCTCAAACTTACATATTTATCCTAAACTTTGTCTATTCGTTCTAGCTTCATTGCTATGACGTTACAAAGAATCTGAATTATGTTAATTATCAACTCTGACCGCTTTTTTTATAAGTTATTGGTTCTCCTCTTTATCGGAGGCTTATCTCTTGAGATCTTCAACAAGATCCTTCAAACCAGCAACGCAAAGAATGAACAACAGAGGGAGATACACTGTAGGGATCTATCCTGAATTAGATATCTATGGTATCATCTACAGAAGTCCACTGATCAGAAAATAGATATTGGAGATTTTAGAGAATTATTCAAAGAGATTCAAAGGTAGAAACGACACTAGATTGTATCTCGATGTCTTTATCTTGTTACTTGGATAAGGGGAGGTAAGTATTCTATGATTTCTTGCCTTCTTCGCTATCGATCCGGATTAGGACGATGAAAAAGAATCTTTTTTGTTATCAGCTCCATCCAGTAAAGGAGCAGCTATTTCTCCAACAATTACTTATCGTTCCTTTCCATCTTATTCCCAATCAACATCTTTAACATCCGTGAGTTTTTCTTTCAAGGCTTAGTAAACTGAAACACGCGGTCGAGTTGATACTCTTTAAGAATTTGGATGATTTATACTTTGTTAGGAGCTGTCAGCGAGAAGCAGAGGGAGTTTATTATTATTATCAGGGAGAATATCACTCATTGGGCCTATTTTTTGTTTGTCAGTTTCGATACAGGAGTTCCATTAAGGAGCGCTGTATGGACGGTAATCTTATTTTCTATCTATTTCTGCTTTAACCTCTTCTTCTTCAATGAGCTTTACATCCAACAAAGAATCTTAAAGAATGCTATTGTTTTGACTCATGAAGTTAAACAAAGGCAGTAAAATCCTTCTGTTTCTCTGAATATTGTTTTAAACTAAAATTTGCTTAAAATCAATCAATCTCTTCTAAGAAACACCAGAAATTAATTCCTCACAAGTAATATTCGTAATCCAAATAATCTTTCACTAAATTCTCCCCAGCTGAAGCAATCTTTAGATATACTATTTGTAAATCAGAAATTAGAACTCTGATCAGCCAAACAATCAAAAGTTAATCATTACAAAATATCTTTAACAACTTCGGAGTGAATAAATTCAGAAATAAAAAATATGAAAGGTTTGATGATTTTGTTAGGATTGATTCAGACAATAAAGTAGAAATAATTGATCTGCTAATAAAAAAGAACAAAAAATCCTTAAATTCTTTACTGTTATCTCTAGTCATCTCTTATTTTACCCTGATATTTTGAGTAATATTATCTGTTAACTGTTCCCTTGAGAATATTTCAAAAAAGGATAGTATCCGCGATATTTCTTTGAAATTGGTATTTTTCAATTTCTTCTAGTGTTTTCTTTCTAATTTCATTCCAAATATCCATTCAATATTTTATTCTGTTTCTGTTGTTTGTTTAAGCTGCAACAACAATGCCTTACTCTTTATGATAGGTCTTGAAACTCTTTCTGTTATCCTTTTTAGCTTACTTCTTTTCTGAGTTTGTTTTATTTTAAATCTAATCACTGTCAGAATTATCAGAATAAATAGGATTAATTCTGAGTAGATTAAGTAGAAACTATCTTTATTAATTCCAAATTGTTTTTGATTCAATTATAAAACCCCAAACAATAATCGAAATCCTCATAACAAGCTAGGTAGATTCAAAAATTCGTTAAAAAAAAAGACAAATTAAAATGAAAAGGAAGACACTTTGTTTCTTCAATTAATCTTTAAAAATCCACACCAAACATTCAGCAGTATTATTTTAATTCTTGGATATGAAACATGACATAAATAATTATCTTAAGGGAAATGGTTAAATGCAGATAAGTACAATGCATCAATAACTACAAGAATACAAAAAGAAATCTAGTTTTAAAGACCTAACTTCTCTCTAGTTTTCTCAATGAATGTGTCTGTCTCAAGACCATTATTTATGCTAAGGCTAGTGTTTTCTTATTCATTTTGATTATTCAGCAAATTTCTCGAGATGATAATGTTCACCATATTCTTTGAGATGTTGTCTTAGTTCTTCTCTTTGCTCCTTGAGATTTGTCGTGAGTTCATCATAAACATCATCGAAGAGAGTCTCCCATGGATGCAACTTCTATTCTGTAGCTTCTTTGAGTGCAGCAATAATGTCTTTTTTGATAGCAGCTCTTTATTCTTTGTCATTTTCTTCATTGAAGACTCGCTTTCCAGTCTTCTTCAAATACAATCCAAGTCTTGTGATAGGATTGTTCGTTGATTTCCAAGAAGATATTTCTTCTTCAGTTCGATATAACGCTGAATGATCACTAGTGCTGTGATCACCAATCTAAAGAATGTTTCAAGAATTGTGAAATAAATCAATAATAAAACAAAAACATACACATTTAAACACAAAACATCCCTAATTCTTTGATAATTTTACTCTGTAAGTCATGAATTCGACGAAAGCAGGTGCTCTGTTCTTGACAATATATTCCCTTGCTGCCTTCACAATTTAGTAGACAGCAAGAGCATCGTTGCCATCGACTCTGTAGGTTTAAATCCCATAGCCTAAACTCTTTCCTGCGATACCATCTCCTCGATATTAATCACCTGTTTTTAGAGTAAGAAATCTAAATGAAATCATCCTTTGTCTTCAAATCAAATCTTGAATTTTCTAAGAAGAATTCTTTCTTTATTTTTTCTTACTGCTGGGAGTTGAAATGGCATATTTGTTGTTTCTGCAAAGGAATAAGGTTTATGAAGAGAGAGTTGCAGCGAAATTCAAGGCTGCATGCCAATCTCCTTCTGAAGCTGCGCCCTAATAAGTTAGTGTTTTTGAATAAATTAATTACAAATAAACCAAAAACCAACGAAATCCATAATTTGTTGCTAAGTATTTTGCTTCAAACAATGATATTACCTCACCGAAGTATGTTGCTGCGACTTTACTTTCCTTTCGTAATCTGTAGCCATATCCAGCACCGCTTGCTTGAGGTACTTATGTAGCTGTTCAAACGCAAACATTAAACAAAAAATGATTGAAATTCGCATTCATTTTTATTTTTTTTTACTCAAAGGTGAAGAAACAGTCACGAAATTGAGTTTCTTAGATCCATAATGCACAGGCATTTATCTTCCCTTGCCGATGTCACTAATATTACCAATGCATTAGTTCAGCATTTCTCTGACTGTGAATCCTCTGTATATCAAAGTGCCTTGCTCTCTGTATTAAGGGAACACTAGATCCTCTGATTCCAGGGCAGCTCCAACACCAACTGTGGTGGCTTGCTCACCGAATGAAGGCATGTAAAAGGAGATTTTTCCTTATCTCTGAGTCATATTCAAGATCGTATCTATCTCCTCAAGCTAAATCATCGTATCAAAGATCTTATTCAGTGTCTCCTTAGGTATTTACTCATACTCAGGTGCAACCACATTTCCTTCGAGATCGATAACTCTAAAAGCTGGAATTTTCTCCGGTGTCTTTGCGGATTATAGTTTGAATGAATAAGTCTCCTCAGTATCCTTGAAGGTGTCGTGGTGCTTCTAATAACAGAAGCCATATTGAACGCTTCTAACTTAAGAAGTTAGTCTGGAAGCAGATTTAGCTAGTTTTCGGAGCATGAACATGATTTGTTTTATTATTTCTTATGAGAAATTTAATTGCTTTTTTTATTTATTTTTTTTGCCTTAAATTATCCAATGTGGAAGAGATTGACAGCACAGATTTGATCTTCTAGCAGCTTAATGTGCTCTCATCGTTGATTCCCCCCTTTTTTGAGTTATTTTTTCTCTCCTAAAATCAAGATTAGTAGAAAACAAGGGAAAATAAACAGCTATCTTTATTTTAGTTCTTTATTATTGAATTTATCAGGAACATATTTCTTGAAGATGACGTATTATCTATCTTCTTTATTTGAATTGTTGGCGCATACAAGACAACAAAGAAAAAACAGAATATTTTTAATTATTTTGTTTTGAAAATGAGAGCAATTTATCTTATCTTGAAAAAATAAATCAAAGTTTAGGGAAATTCGGTTTTTGTTTAGTGAGAAACGCTGTAACTGACTCTTAGACATCAGTCGTCAGAAGCATAGCAGCATTGGTTCTTGCCATGTAGTCGACATTTGGTTCTACAATCCTATTAAGGTCATGGTTCAAAGCTTGTTTGATTGTCCAAACTGCTACAGGACTTTTACTTGCAATGACTTCTGCAAGCTGAAGCAAATCTTGCAGTAACTGCTCTCTGGTTTCGCAAACTTTCGAAACAAATCCTAACTTCAAAGCTTCCTCAGAACTAAAGAATCTTCCTGTGAAGTTTAACTCCCTCAAGAAACTGTCGTTGCCAGTCATCTAAGGAAGACGCTTTTGTTTCATAAAATACAGAAATAGTTATATGTTAATCAGGAAATAATAAAATCAAATAAAGACTAATAAATCTACCTAAACAGTACCTAGATCTGCACAAATTCCAATATCAACTTCCTTGATTGTGAACTTAGCTTCCTTTGAGCAATATCTAAGGGCAAATATCAAAAACAGATTCATTCTTTTGAATTCTTTATTTTCAATATTTTAAAATACCTAATATCAGCCGTGCTAATAAGATCAATCCCTCCTCCCACACAAGCTCCATGTACTCCAACAATTACAGGGACTCTGCAGCGCGCAAGTGAGGCAGTCGAATATTAATATTTTTTAAGATTCTCAAATGTTTTGATAGCTTTCCTTCCAATATCTTCCTCCTCTTGATTCATGAGTTCAGCAGCTTCTATCAGATCAAGGCCAGCACAGAAATTCTTTCCGTTTCCTGTGAGGACTACGACTCTAAGATCAGGTTATTTTCCTAAGAAATCAAATGCTTATGGAAGCTCTTCGAACATCTTTGGATTCATGGCGTTCATTTATTCAGGTCGATTCAGCTGAATATGAAAAATATTCTGACCCACCCATTTCCCAGATAAAGTCTCAAAAGAAGAAAGATCCATCTTGCTCATAGTTACTATCTTCAAGTTTATCCTTTTTTCAAGTATTTTTATTTGTTTTGAATTCTAATATTTTTCTATTATTTTTTATGGTAATTGGAAGTTCTCTTCATATGGGAGATTTAAACATAAATAATTAAAAAATCGAATATCTTAAACTATTCCGTCACAATCATCAACAAGTTTAACCCTTATTTTCTAGTTTAATACTTATGTATTAAGATAGGTATTTTTTTTGTTATTGTTAATATCCTAAATCAATGAGTTTAGAACAATCTACTCATGAATCTCCCAATTTAGCTAGTTTTTTTGAGGAGCGTATCCATGAGTAACTCTTGAGTAGGATAATTTCTATGTGTTTAAAGGTTGTTAAAAGATATTTTTAATTTCAGAGAGCTGTTATAGCATTTGGACTTGAAAAAAACAAACAAACAAAAGATAAAAATAACTAATCAAATAATCAACTTAACACTAGAATTAGTACTCAAGTGCCATATGAACCCTAGTAAACTCCAGCGTGGATTGAATTTATGTACCTTGATAATCCTTCTTAGTGCGAATACATTCAGTCTCTACAATTCCTTCTAAATATTTCATTTTTAATACAGTAGATAAACCCAATAATAATATGAAGAAGTCACTAATTAGTTCGCATTCTTATCTAACAACTTCTAACAGACAACATATTGGTTCTACATTAATGTAAAGCTTGTCTGTATACTATTCTCTGAGCTGTTTTTGTTCGTTATTCTTGCAGTTTAAGCTTCTCACTCCAGTAAATCACCTAGACATTATTAAATTACAGCTACTATTATGCTAGTATTTTAGATGCTCATAACTATGCTGAGTCTTTAGCCATTTTCAGCCTTTAGCGAGTACGGTTAAGGGTTTTAGATTAGACAAAGACAAGCACTTGAGACCTGCGAATCAGATAAGTTAACCTTCTCATGTAGATTCATCTCAACTATGCTTTATATGATACAATCCTCCAAGATACTTGTGATAGTAACTTTCCTCTCGCTTGCTGCTCTCTCTGCAAGCAATATGCTTGGTCAATCACATTAGACAATCAGCAAGGAGAGAATATCGTAGTCAAGCTAGATGAAGCAAAAAGAAAAATATGAAGTCAAATAAGGTACAATCTTTTCATAGTTGATTAAGAAAAGCACTTTGAAAGACTCCAGCAATACACAAAAGAAGAATGGTGAAACAAGGAAAAATGTCACAGAAAAATGTAAAATAACATCTCAAAGAATAATCAAAACTGAGAGAGATGAAAAGGCAAAGTTATAAACAGCATTTTGTAGTTTATCATGCGCATAAGCCAAAGAAACAGTTAAAAAAGTAGAAACTGTGAAAAAGCCAAGTAAAATCAGTCTTCCATCTTTCTGGAATAATTCATAGTCTCGAGTGACTCAAGATTCTTTATCTCCTTCAATGGGTTCTTCGTTTATGGAAGATTATTAGAGCAGTGATGTTGAGAGCAGCTGGTAGCCTAGTTACATCACATTCGCAGCAAGGCCTACAGTGAATAAACTTAAAATGTCATGTGAAAGTTCATTCTCTACAATAGGTGAAAATACAGCTACTAGATTAGCCAACCCATAAATAGGGCTATTCGGACATTTCCTGGACAAAAGCATTGATCAGATTGAAATCGATAATCAAGAAAATAAGCAACTATGAGTTGAGAAAGAAGCTGAATTAATGAGTCATAGATTAAATTAGCAGTTTATTAATTTATTTCGATTTGCATGTTATTTCTCCTTCAACAAAACTTATTTCATTTATTGTTTAAAAAAATAATAATAAATTCATATTGTTTTTTAACACGGAGAGGATCATTTTTGAAATAGTTTTACAATCGTACTCTTTTCTAAGGTATTTTTTCCAAAAGCAAAGCAGAAAGAATGATTTGATACTTTCATCATTTGTTGTTTTCTTCCACCTTTTTGACTCCATGATCGATTGCCTGTTCGATCTTCTGCTCATTTGCTTCTTAGCCTTCAATAATTTAGTCTATTTAACTTTCTTCTTAAACTTAAACAAGCTGCAATCCATCATTATTTGAAATTGCAATGCCACTCCCTTAAGATTTAAGTATGCTGTGACGAGGCTTCAAATCCTTGCTAGGTACTTCACTAACTTTAGCAACATTTTGAACACCTCCGAAATGTACCTTTTTATCATCCCCTGAATTCTCTTCATCAGCAAATCTTGGCTTGTGTCTTCAAATAAACATTCAACAAACATCAACTGTTATAAAATGCAATTAATTACTAAAATTTATTAGTTTATTATTGTTCTTTTTCACCATACCTTGGTGATCTATCATGTGGGACAGGTTTTCCATCGATATTCTTGAGTGACGAATAACCAAATGAAGAGTCACCATGTTATCCATGCTTAGGAGATTTATCTGTGCAGAGTTTGACATGGAGTTAGTCTAATTAAGCTGAATCTTCAAGATTGCTTTTGAGGATATGTTTCTTTGGTGAACTTTGATTATTCACAGAGAAGGAATGCCTTGGAGCAGAGGATGGTTCTACTATTTCTTCTTTCCCTTTCTTGAACCTAACACTCGTAGTCTCTTCTTCATCATCTTCATCGTCATCCTCTTCACTTTCCTCACTTTTAACTTCACTTGCTTCTCGCTTGCTCTCTTCATTTTTGTCTTCTTCAGCTTCCTTGAAGTTTGAATGTCCTAGTAATTTCCCATCAATATCCTTGATCTACGCATGGAAATTCTCTTAGACAAGTGGACTATTCTTTAAGATCGAATTTCTAGGCTATCGATTGTGAACGGGAGTATGTGATTATGTAGGTATTTCTTCTCCCTTGAATTTTACAACTCCAGTTACATTTCCACTGATTTCTTCCTCTGTTTTCGCAGAATGCCTGATTAGTTTGGTATCGATGGCTTTCACGAGATGGCCTAGATCATGGGAGTTATGCATGATTGAATGGGTGGGCACTTCGTCTTTGTGATAGGATGTTTTCTTATTCAAATCGAGATCTTCAACTTTATTACTGAAATTGATTTCTCTGTTTGCATCATTGTCACTGCTTTTTTCATCGTTAGGCACAACAGGCTTGTCAATTACTTTTAAATTAGCAAATTTACTGTTCTGTGGAATCACATCATCCTCAGCCTCATCTTCTTCTGAATTTGCTTCTTGTTCTGGCTTTTTTAAATCTCCTAAGGGCGCAACATCATTGTTTGGCTATAGCAACAAGAAAAGAATAAACAATCAGTAAAACAATACTCTTAAGGTCAAGTTTAAGACATAAATTCAAATCTTTTATTCTTTCTTATTCCTATCATTCTTCTTCTTCTTCTTCTGCTTATGTCAAACAATATCAATACTCACCTCATTGTTCAGGTGCTTTTTCTTCAATTCCTCCTTGACATTCGTTATTTGCTCCCCGTCTTAGTTATCTTCCACTTAGTTGTGCAGATCTTAAGCGTTGTTCTTGATTGATTGCTAGATTTAAGAAGACATTTTGTCGATTCAACTCTTGTGTTTTCTCTATTCTTTATTCCTCCACTTCGTTCTCTGTTTATTTGAGGGGATTCGCTCTATGTTTAATTATTCTGTTCTCTTTATTAAAGATAAATTGAAAAAATAAGATTAACAAGACAACTTTAAAACAGAACAAATAATAATAATAATAATCCACTTAATTACTCTAAAGTGTAATTAATCTTAAATAATGTCGGCTATTACTAGCTTCGTTGCCATAATTCACGCTTTCAATGGCAATCATATGGTTGATTTTTTTTTAAGTTTATTTTTAATTTATAATTTATTATTCCACACCAGTTTTCTCTTAGATTTTCATTGGTTTTTTTTCTTGAAACTTATTTCTTCTTGGGATGAGTTCTCCTTTTATATTTTAAACAAGCTCACATTTGTTTTTTTCTTTTACACAAGCAAAACAATAACAGATAAACAATAAACAATCAGTTCATTTATTTGAAATAGAATATCTCAAATCTCGAAATTTGTTCTACAATTCAACAAATAAAAATAGATAACTTAGATTATTGAAGTCTTGCATAAGGAGACTCAGGACCAAAATAGGAAGATATTAATTTTTGAAAAATCCATGTTATTCTACCTAAAGTTGTTTAAAAATAAACTTGATCTCAAGTTATTGTTTTATGAAAAACAACAATATTATTAGATAGATTTTATTATCTGAGAAAAGCACTCAAATAAAAAAAATCAAAATGTTATTTACTTACAATTGATTATGAGAAAACTCTTTTTTTTTCAGAGAAATATCCTTTCTCGAACTGATAAAAGCATTCATTTAGTTGCAAGAAATATTTAAAGATATTAATTTTTTAATTTTTAAGATACGTTAGCATAACAAGACGTAGACACAAAAATATAAAAATATAATTTCATGGAAAGTAATATGAAATTTCTTTTATTGTCTGGTTTTGTTCCTCCTACCATATTTCAGTTCATTTAACACACTTAAGCTGATTACTCTCTGAGGTTTTTACTTAAATTTGTTTCAAATGAAGAGCTATTCAATTGTGTCTTTCATTTCTAAGATTTATGTATTCAGTTAAGATCCTTCATGGAGAATAATAGTAGCTGAGACAATAGGTCGTTTAATCCCACAAGCTCTCCCTAAAGCTGATTTGGAGGTTACAAAGCAATATGGTACATTTTTCTCTTCACATTCTCCAGGTAGATTCATCACAATTTCCAAAGGGTCACAATCAGCAGCCATAACAACAAGTTCACTGACTCCTTTGTTTAGACATTTCAGCACTTCATTTACACCTTTCTTCAGTTATTTATAATGCATAGCTTGCTAAATCAAATCTAAGATCTTGACAGTCAAGCGAGGATCTGCAATAGGATATGGTTTTATTTCTTATACATCTTTTTGCTAGTTTTAAATTGTTCCTTTTTCTTGTTCTCCTTGTTATTCAGCTGCTTAAAGCTCTTTTTAAGGTATTTATTTCACCAATTCATCTTTGTCTTTAGGTTGTTCTACCTCCTAGTTAAATTCTGTAGAAATATTTACACTTTCTGCTAATGAAGTCATGTGTCTCCTTTTCTCTTTCTCTAAAATTGTGAAAAATCAATACTTTTTAAAATTAGATAAAATTACACAAACGTTGGACTAATTAAACAATTGCAATTGCTTCATATGGTAAATCTTCTAAATTTCTTTAAAACTCAAGAAGCTTAGTTTTATATCAAGCTTAATGAAAATAATACAAAAACAATCGATTTGAAATACAAAAAAATACACTAAATGATAAATATTTTTGCATAATGTTGCTGAAGAAAAGAAATTAAGAAACATTTTCGATTTATTGTTATTTTTTTTCCCTATTTCAGCTTAATAGTTTTAATAAAATATAACTAAACACTACATACATTTGATGTCTCTTAATCTGGAATATATTGATTCTTTGAACAAATAATTAAAATCAGCAGAGGAAATGATTTATTGACAAGTATCCCCCTCCACAGATAAGAGAAAAAGAAATAAACTAGGAAAAAGAACAAAAATTATAATTTTGGAAGATAAATAATGACCTTTTGGATTCCTTACAATTATTTGTTTGATTTCCACATTTGCCAAATTTGTTTGATAAAATTTTGCTTGATTTGATTCTCAAGATTCTTCACTTTTTCTATTCATTATCTTTAGAGTTTGTTTTTACAAGTAATTCATCAAGTAATTGAGTTTATGACAACCTCATTGCATTTGTGGGCTCATTAGAAATAGTTTTTTATGCATAAATAGCAACTTGGCTAAGAATCTTCTTTGCTTCTTCTTCTCCCCCTTGATTCAACGCAAGGATTGCATTAGCTTTGATTGCCGACGCTAATGGATCTTCTTTGCATACTTGAAGTGATTTAGTTGCAAATTCTAACGCTTCTTATGCTGATCCAAGGTTTTTGTAGCAAAGAGCAATGCTACGAAGGGAGACATGACTATTTTTATCTAGCGAATGGATGCGCTTGAAAACTTAGATAGCTTCTTAATATTTTTGCTTTTCGGCAAGGAGATTCGCTTGTAAAAATAGCGAATCAGGATCATTTGGATCAGCTTAAATCAGGGCCTTAATGTTTTTCTCAAATTCTTCTTGGAATACTTCTTAATTTTTTTGCAGCAAGCAGAGCTCATACAACAATCGCTTAGTTTTACCGATCCTCTTGATTCCTTCTTTAAGTGCATATCTAGCATCTTCTTTCATGTCTTAGTCAGTGTAATTTTGAGATATCAAAAGTGGTATTTCCTCATCTAAGGGTGCAAATGCGACTAGTTTCTCTAAGATCTCAATTGATTTGCTATTTTACTTGGCTGCAAACATCTTGAATGCCATACCCTTGATGTTTCTAATCCGCTCTGCATCTAACTGCGAGTTCATTGAGGAATCAAAGAATAAATTCACTTGGTATTGTTTTTCTTGCAAAAAAGTGTGAGAATCAATAGAATTAATTGAATGTAATTTTTTCCAGCTAAGGAATTATTCTTATTTCGTGTTACCTAAATTGAGAAAAGAATAATTAATTTAACTAATTCGAAAAAAATCACTCCCCACAAATAATTCAAGATTTAAGCTCTCACAGTACGATCAACACCGATAAGGAAAAGAAGGTAATAATATCTAATCAAAGAAATGACCATTTTTCGAATTTTTTTAATTTTTTTTTTCTGATCAATGAATTCAAAAGAAAGAAAGAACTTTAGAATTTTCAAGAAAATTATATCTTTTTTTTAAGAATCTATTATTGCTATTGGCATGTTTGATTAGTAAAATAATGCTTAACATTAAAAAATATATGACCCAAGTAACCTTTTCTTTTGAAAGAAACTGATCAGAAGAAAAATTTTGTAATGCAAAATATTAAAGAAAATACACAATTAATGATATATCTTTTCAAATTGTTTTGTTTAGGTTTCAACAGTATGATGGGAGGAAGAAGCTTTCTTCAAACGAGTCAAAAGACACTCCTAGGATATTGTAGGTGTTTAGAGTGATGACGTACTGAACATCAGGTGAAGTATCAAACATCGCATGGTCGAGCTTCTAAACTACATTTTCATGTTCAGGAAGTGTTGAGAACTCAAGGATTTAATCTTCAATGCAGAATCTCATTTCGAAACTGTCTCCTGATTTAACGATATCACCAAATAAATTGCCTTGAAGTACTTTAGAGCAGTCTTGTGTAGGGCTGGAGTTAGCGAATCTCTTGAAAAAGAGTCCACTTGTAGCATTATACATGTATTATGTACTGATTTAGTCTTTACGCATAAGTCCAACAAAGAAGTAAAAACCAGTGAATTAGGTTATTGTAAATTTGAGAGTGTATTTCTTATTTGGATTGATTTCATAGTCAAGATAGTATTGTCCTTATGAGGAACCAGCCATAGTCTGTATTGTTAAGCAGTTTTATTTACTTAGACCAATCTTAGGAGCTTTCTTATTAAATTATTAGCCTAACCCTACTTTTAGTTCTATTTCAGATAAGTCGATTTCTTTACCACCAACAAAAGAGGAGTTTATTGTGTGTTGAAGATCCTTGCTTTCTTCTCTGATAATCTTCACCTGGTCTCGTAAGAGCTTTGCCTTGTCTTAAATGCTGTTCCACTTGAAATCATTATTATCAAACAATACAGCTCCCTTGATGTCAGCTAGCTGTTCTTGAATGTTGACGTAGGTTGGCTCGCTCAGTGCCTTAGCTACACTTCCAGCGAGTGCTCCTTCGACTTCCTCAGGGGACTTGTAAGTCGCGATCTCTTTCCTGAATGTCTCTTCGATTTCTCCAAGTTTATACTCGAACTCAGCAATCTTCGCGAAGGCTCCTTGAAGCTTCTCCACATCAATTCCCTATTCACTGAAGTTCGGGTTCTTCTTGGTTTCGTTGAGAAAAGTGCCCAACTTCACGAAGAATTCTTCTACATCGAGCTCAGGTTTTTCCTTGGCAGCAGTGTGCTTCGTAATGTGACACTTGCCGCAAATCAAGGAGAGGTAGTCATCGTGCCCGCAGGCCTCGCAAACACAAACTCTGTCAGCGTTTCTGTTGGGACATTGTTTGCAGGCTGGTGGCTCGAATTTTTCACAGAGTTCTTTGATGTGTCTTGTGGTGTTTTCATTTTCGATGTCGAGCAGAATCTGTTCCTGTTAAACCGCAGCTTTGCCTCCTTTCTTTGCAATCAGCTTAGTTTTGACAGGTTCCTTTGCTTTCTTAGTATCTTCAACATCTTCGTCGACTTCTTCATCCACATCTTCTTCCCTCAAAGCTATTTTAGCTCCTCTACCCTTCTTAATGGCTCCTCCAACTCTTCTTCTGCTCATTTATTTGTATTTCAATATGTTCTTTCCTATTTAATTATCTTAGAATCAGTGTATCTTAGACACAAAATCCCTTCTTTTATTTTAATAACTCTCAATCTGATCATTTCATTTATCTCTAAGAATTCGCTCACCTTATTTTACTTGAAATTTCTTCTTTCATCATAGCAATCCCAATATCTTAAAGAAATTAAACTTTCTGAAACAACCTTCCTCTTTCTCCTTGCTTTTTTTTGCTAAATTATATTTACAATATAAAAAATCCTTCTAAATAACGTTTCGAATAAATTTTAATGTCATCCTTAATTCAGCATAGAATACAGGGGAGGGGGGAGGGGAGGAATTGAAAGTTTTTTTTCGTTACTGGAGAATTTCTATGATGAGAGAAGATATTTTAAATAAAAAAAGTGAGCGAAATCTTAAAGAAAATAAAGAATTTATCAGATTTAGAGCTATTAAAATAATACAAGCGATTTTGTTTCAAAGATACAAAAACAATAATAAACTAAGAAAATATTGAAATAGTAATAAATGAGTAGAAGAAGAGTTGGAGGAGCCATTAAGAAGAGTAGAGGAGCTAAAATAGCTTTGAGGGAAGAAGAGGTGGATGAAGAAGTCGACGAAGATGTTGAAAATACTAAGAACTCAAAGGAACCTGTCAAAACTAAGCCAATTGCAAAAAAAGGAGGCAAAGCTGCGGTTTAACAGGAACAGATTCTGCTCGACATCGAAAATGAAAACACTACAAGACACATTAAAGAACTCTGCGAAAAATTCGAGCCACCAGCCTGCAAAAAATGTCCTAACAGAAATGCTGACAGAGTTTGTGTTTGCGAGGTTTGCGGGCACGAGGACTATCTCTCCTTGATCTGCGGCAAGTGCCACATTACAAAGCACACTGCAGCCACGGAAAAACCTGAGCTCGACGTTGAAGAATTCTTCGTGAAGTTGGGCACTTTTCTCAACGAAACCAAGAAGAACCCGAACTTCAGCGAGTAGGGAATCGATGTGGAGAAGCTTCAAGGAGCCTTCGCGAAGATAGCTGAGTTCGAGTATAAACTTGGAGAAATCGAAGAGACATTCAGGAAAGAGATCGCGACTTACAAGTCCCCTGAGGAAGTCGAAGGAGCACTCGCTGGAAGTGTAGCAAAGGCACTGAGTGAGCCAACCTATGCCAACATTCAAGAGCAGCTAGCAGACATCAAGGGAGCAGTATTGTTTGACAACAACGATTTCAAATGGAACAGCATTCAAGACAAGGCAAAGCTCTTACGAGACCAGGTGAAGATTATCAAAGAAGAAAGCAAGGATCTTCGACACACAATAAACTCCTCTTTCGTTGGTGGTAAAGAAATCGACTTATCTGAAATAATACTAAAAATAGGGTTAAGCCAACACACCAACCTCAATAAAGCTGCTAAGATTGGCCTAAATAAATAAAACTGCATAGCAATACAGACTATGGCTAATTCATACATAGGACAATACTATCTTAATTATGAAATCAATCCAAATAAAAAATATACTCTTAAATTTACAATAACCTCTTTCAGCAGTTTCTACTTCTTTGTTGGACTAATGCGTAAAGACTAAATCAGTACATAATACATGTATTCTGCTACAAGTGGACTCTTTTTTAAGAGGTTCTCTAACTCCAGCCCTACACAAGACTGCTCTAAAGTACTTCAAGGCAACTTATTTGGTGATATTGTGAGATCAGGAGACAGCTTTGAAATGAGATTTTGTATTGAAGATTAAATCCTGGAGTTCTCAACTCTTCCTGAACACGACAATGTAGTTTCCAAGCTCGACAATGCGATGTTTGATACTTCGCTTAATGTTCATTATGTCATCACTCTAAACACCTACAATAACATAGCAGTATCTTTTGACTCGCTTGAAGAAAGCTTCTTCCTCCCATCATATTGCTGAAGCATTTTACATTAAAAAATTTATTTTTGGAGCATTTTTTAATATTAAAAGATACTATTAATTCTGTAATTAATTAATTTAAAGCTGATTCTAACCTTCTTACAATATTTTTACATTAAAAGTAATTACAAAAGTTGATTTTTTTTTTTAAATTCTGTTTTTTATCATGGTCAATAAAGATAATAGATTCTTAACTATAAGTAAAGTATCCTGCAAAAATTGTTCAAATTATTTCAAATCCGAATCATTCACTAATCATGAGATATTATGCTATGAAAAGAAAGAAAATGCTTGCAAAAATCAGAATAAATGAATTTACTATTTTTATGAACTTTTTTTATTTTCACACTGTTCATAACATTCAAATCTAGTCTCAAAAAAATGAAATAAAAGTTGTATTCAATTCAATAGCTTATTACAGAGTACAGATTACCATCCATTACATACAAGTACAAAAAGCAAATTTACACATTTTCCTTCAGCATCGAAAATGGAACTAAAGATTTCATGATACGCATCAATTGTGATAAAATTCCTGAGATAAAAAAACTAAAGTTGAAAATATTCATACACAATGAAATTTAAGTTGAAGCATTTCTCGAGATACTACGCAACATCTTAATAAATTACATGAAAACTGAAGCGTTATTTGTATTCGACCAAATTTCGAATTATGCTGATGTAATAATCAATGACCTCGAAAAATAAGTTTGCGTGTGCTTTTTTTGTAGATAAAAACCTAAAATTGAAATAAATTAGAATATTGGATGTAAAACAATTTTAAAACTTTTTTCTGTAATAATTGTAAAGAAAAAATGGAAATATGTACAGTAGCTGATGGTCGCCCACAATATGGATTGAGATTTTGAGAAAATGAAAGAAAATCCTTAAAAAATAACAATACAAATTTAAACCAATCTTTTTTTCCCCGTTTTTTAATTCAAACAGATCATCGACAATTCGTTGCAGATATTGTTAAAAGAGCTTCATTCGAGTGACATTTCGCTAACACCAACGCAGAGTTCACCCTCAAGCGTTTATTCTCGAAAACACTGATTTCGAGATTTGTAGAGATTGTGAAATTGTCTTCAAGAAAACTAACATCGAAAAAACATTAAAGAACAATCGAAAAACAGCAGAATCTGATTTAAAACCATTATTTCAGGAGATTAAATCTCATCGAAGAAGAAGATTTATGTAATTTTTTGTTGGTGATTTTGCATACAATTTCAACAAATCTTTCATTATTCTTTAATTATTTGATTATTTTCATTATTCTTTCATAATTCTTTTTATTGCAATTTATCACAAAATCTTGTTATTTTTTCAATCGAATCAAATTGTGAAATCTCTTTTACTTTCCTTCAATTTTAACAACACTAACAAAGAGTTAATTCAGAATAATTTATTATTCAAATTTCAATAGGAGTTATCTACAACTCCTAGGAAATAAATGGTTTCATTATTTTCATTCAAAAACAAGTATTTTCCAAGATATTTTCCTTTCTATTTCAATCAAAATTCAAATAAATTAAATCAATTTTCAAATAAACAATCAAAATATTTAAATATTCAAGAGTTGAGCCAGGAAAGCAGAGTCACAAAAACAGAGCTGAAAAAAAGAACAAAAAATCCTTCTTAGAAGAATTTTTTAAATATTTATTTCTGTTACCAATTTCACTTGAAAATCAAGCACTAATTCATTTGCAAATCTGTCAAGTTCGACTAATGATTCAAGAAATCAAAAGAAAGAGTTGCTTGTGGATGATCAGACAAATCAGAAACATTTTGAGATTATTTTGAAGAGACAATTAGATACTTTTTGAAATACAATTATTTTGAATACATAAGCTGTTACAAGCCTTTTATTATTTATTAACTGTGAATGAGACATTATTGTTAGATGTTTATTTCAGGCTGGCTGATTAGTTAGCTTATTTGAAGACATTGACTTTGAAAAATATTATTTTGATCCTTGTAATTATTTCAACTCACCATGACAACAAATCTAGCTACTTTTTCAGTATTTCAACTGTTTATGCTTATCACTTGCAATAAAAGACCATCTTGAGATGTGCTTGCCATTTTAATTCTCTTCTTAGTTAGCTTATATCTTGGTTATTGTGGAACAGACAGGTCCATCTCCAAGTTAACATTCTTGAAAAATGGATGGTTCTTAATATCCGTAGCATCGTTTCTTCTGCAACCTAATCTAAAAGCTGGATTTCTCTCCAAGAGCTAACCAAAAAAAGCACATAAAATAATGCCAAAAATAATCAAGAGGCAATGAAATATTTGTTACTGTATTAACACAGTCATGAGAAGAGATTGCGCTTCTTCTGATAGATATGATGGCAGATCTAACTAGCCTCCTTAGCTTTTTGCAAATAAATCTTCCCTGAATAATTAATAGCCACAACAATAAATCAAATCAAGAAATAATCTCATCTATACATATTTTTTTCTATTTTTAGATTTCTATCTTTCATATTACCCAGTTTAAATGCAACAAAGATTTCTTTAAGACAAAAAATATCATAAATATTTGTATGCAGTTTTTTCAAGTTAATTTTTATCATTTATCAAATAGAGGTTAAGCGCGAGCATGAAAATGGGAGCGCCATGAGATTTTAAGAAAAACTATTGATTTTAAAATAAATTCAATAAAAAGAATAATTAGGAGAAATTGTCGAAGCTGTGAATAACGAAATAAATAAATTGCACAGTCAAATTCAAATAGCTGGACTTTCTTCTGAGAACTTTCGCAAGGAATTGGAAGATAAATAATTAGCTATGGAATAAATACTTGAATTAAATGATTTGTGTAAAAACGAAATTGAGATGTTAACAGTCCAATATGAAAATCAACAAAGTGTTTTTGATATGAATGAAACCGAGAAAAAATATCAAGAAGACAGATTTAATAACCAAACTCAAAATTGAAACAAATCGAGCATGAAAAAGAAAAAAATGTTTTCAGAAATGAAAGAACTCAAAAAACAATATGATAAACAAATCTTGGACAACAATTAAATCTCCAATAATTTACTAAGGAAAAAGAAGAGAAGGAAGCAAATTATTCAAAGAATCAAGCATCCAACTCTGAGTTCCTGAAAAAAAAATGAACAACAACTTCAAGATGCAAAAAAAGCAAAATAAGAGTACACAATTATGAAAAGCGAATTCAATTCATGAAATTATGAAAGTGCTTAAGCTGAAGTAGCTGCTCTCAAGAAAACTATTAAAGAAACTAGACAAGAATTAACACAAAGCAAACTTTCAGTTATGGATCGAGCTGATAAAATTAATGATTTAAAAAATAAAATTACCGATTAAAAGAAAGAGAATGAAGATCTTAAGAAAGAAATCACTTAAAAGGTTACAAAAATACATAGCTCATAAAATATAAGAAAAAATTTGAAACAGAACATGAAGAGGTTTCTTGAAAACTCGATAAATCCACTACAGAGAATAAAAATATTCTAAAATAAATTGATGATATAGAAGAGGAGACTAAAAAAGTTGAAACCGCTTATGCATTTCGAAACAGAGCGAGTTAAACCAATCAATGATAAAGAAAGAAAATGAAAAGAAAATAAAGAAGCAAAGAAACAAGAGTTGATTTGATATGGATTAAATATATAATATTATACTCATTCTATTTAAATAATAACTTAGATAATCAGAGTGCAATATTTATGTTAATTTTATGTATGCTTAAAAGAATCAACAAATACCCCTATTGTAATAAGCCATACAGTTTCTACATATCTTTTTAGATGGAGTGTCTTTAGAATTTTCCTATAATTGCCCTTCATAATTAATATTTATTGTTGAGAATCAAAATTTGTTATTGAATTAATAATAAGCAGTTTCTTATTAAAGATCAAGTTTTGTAATTAATTTGAATATAAAACTATTCGATAAAGATTAGAAACAGTTTTAAATAAATGAATTAATTTCTTAATTAATAGTAACTTTTATCAAAAAAATGCTCTAAAAATATATTTTTTAATGATAAATGCTTCAGCAATTTGATGGGAGGAAGAAGCTTTCTTCAAGCGAGTCAAAAGACACTCCTAGGTTATTGTAGGTGTCTAGAGTGATGACATACTGAACATCAGGTGAAGTATCAAACATTGCATGGTCGAGCTTGGAAACGACATTCTCATGTTCAGGAAGTGTTGAGAACTCGAGGATTTAATCTTCAATGCAGAATCTCATTTCGAAACTATCTCCTGATCTCACAACGTCCTAATAAGTTGCCTTGAAGTACTTTAGAGCAGTCTTATGTAGGGGAGGAGTTAGCGAATCTCTTGAAAAAGAGTCCACATGTAGCAGAATACATGTGTTATGCACTTATTTAGTCCTTACGCATTAGCCCAACAAAGAAGTAGTTGCTGTTAAAGAAAGTTATGGTGAATTTGAGAGTGTATTTTTGCTCGGATTGATTTCATAATCAAGATAGTATTGTGCTTAATAGGAATGAGCCATAGTTTGGATAGTTATGCAGTTTTATTAATTTAGACCTATCCGAGGAGCTTTTTTAGCAATGTAGTGTTGATTTAATCCTGTTTTTAGTTCTATTTCAGATAAGCCGATTTCTTTACCACCAACAAAAGAGGAGTTTATGGTGTGTCGAAGTTCCTTGCTTTCTTATTTGATAATCTTCACCTGGTCTCGTAAGAGCTTTGTCTTGTCTTGAATGCTGTTCCACTTGAAGTCATTGTTATCAAACAATACTGCTCCCTTGATGTCAGCTAGCTGTTCTTGAATATTCGCATAGGTTGGCTCGCTCAGTGCCTTAGCTACACTTCCAGCGAGAGCACCTTCGACTTCCTCAGGGGACTTATAAGTGGTTATCTCTTTCCTGAATGTCTCTTCGATTTCTCCAAGCTTGTATTCGAACTCGGCTATCTTCGCGAAGGCTCCTTGAAGCTTCTCCACATTGATTCCCTACTCGCTGAAGTTAGGGTTCTTCTTGGTTTTGTTGAGGAAAGTGCCCAACTTCACAAAGAATTCTTCAACATCGAGCTCAGGTTTTTCCTTGGCAGCAGTGTGCTTCGTAATGTGGCACTTGCCGCAGATCAAGGAGAGATAGTCATCGTGCCCGCATGCGGACATTTTTTGCAGACTGGTGGCTCGAATTTTTCGCAGAGTTCCTTGATGTGTCTTGTAGTGTTTTCATTTTCGATGTCGAGCATAATCTGTTCCTGTTAGACAGTAGCTTTGCCTCCCTTCTTTGCAATCGGCTTAGTTTTGACAAGTTCCTTTGCTTTCTTAGTATCTTCAACATCCTCATCGACTTCTTCCACCACCTCTTCTTCTCTCAAAGCTATTTTAGCTCCTCTTCCCTTCTTAATAATGGCTCCTCCAACTCTTCTTCTGCTCATTTATTTCTTTTTTTATTATTTTCTTTTAATCTGAGTATCTTAGACACAATATCCCTGGTATTAATTGAATGTTTCTCAATCTGATCAATTCATTATTTTCTCTTAGAATTCACTCTCCTTATTTTATTTGAAATGTCTTCTTTCATCATAATAATCCCAATATCTTTAAAAAAATTAAATATTATGAAACAACCTTCCTCTTTTTCTTTACTTTTTTTTAGATTATTCTTTTACCATTATTTATAAACAAAAATTATTATTTACCGTGATAATTAACAGCTTCTACTTAAAAATCAGGTTTAGGAAATATTTTAATGTATTATTATTGTAAAAAGGTAGAAACAGCTTTAAATAAATAACTTAATTAATAGTAACTTTAAAAAAATGCTCTTAAATTGAATTGTTTAAAATAAAATTCTTCAACAATATGATGGGAGGAAGAAGCTTTCTTCAAGCGAGTCAAAAGATACTCCTAGGTTATTATATGGATTTAGAGTGATGACATACTGAACATCAGGTGAAGTATCAAATATTGCATGGTCGAGCTTGGAAACCACATTGTCATGTTCAGGAAGTGTTGAAAACTCAAGGATTTAATCTTCAATGCAGAATCTCATTTCGAAACAGTCTCCTGATTTAACAATATCACCAAATAAACTTCCTTGAAGTACTTTAGAGCAGTCTTGTGTAGGGCTGACGTCAACGAACCTCTTGAAAAAGAGTCCGCTGTTTCCAGAGTACATGTATTATGTACTAATTTTATCTTTGCGCATTAGCCCAACAAAGAAGTACAAACTGATAAAAGAGGTTATTGTAAATTTGAGAGTATATTTTTTATTTGATTTGATTTCATAATCAAGATAGTATTGTGCTTAGTAGGAATTTGCCATAGTCTGTATTGTTAAGCCGTTTTATTTATTTAGACCAATCTTAGGAGCTTTCTTATTGTATTATTAGCCTATCCCTGCTTTAAGTTAGATTTCTGATAAGTCGATTTCTCTACCTCCAACAAAAGAGGAGTTTATGGTGTGTCTAAGTTCCTTGCTTTCTTCTTTGATAATCTTCACTTGGTCTCGTAAAAGCTTTGCCTTGTCTTGAATGCTGTTCCACTTGAAATCGTTGTTATCAAACGATACCGCTCCCTTGATATCTGCTAATTATTCTTGAATATTGGCGTAGGTTGGCTCACTCAGTGCCTTAGCTACACTTCCAGCAAGAGCTCCTTCGACTTCCTCAGGGGAATTGTAAGTCGCGATCTCTTTCCTGAATTTCTCTTCGATTTCTCCAAGTTAAAACTCGAACTCTGCAATCTTTGCAAAAGTTCCTTGAAGCTTCTCCACATCGATTCCCTACTCGCTGAAGTTCGGGTTCTTCTTGGTTTCGTTGAGAAAAGTGCCCAGCTTCACAAAGAATTCTTCTACATCAAGCTCAGGTTTCTCCTTGGCAGCAGTGTGCTTCGTAATGTGGCACTTGCCGCAGATCAAAGAGAGATAGTCCTCGTGCTCACAGGCCTCACAGACACAAACTCTGTCAGCATTTCTGTTGGGACATTGTTTGCAGGCTGGAGGCTCGAATTTCTCGCAGAGTTCCTTGATGTGTCTTGTAGTGTTTTCATTTTCGATATCGAGCAGAATCTGTTCCTGTTAAACAGCAGCTTTGCCTCCCTTCTTTGCAATCGGCTTAGTTTTGACAGGTTCCTTTGCTTTTTTAGTATCTTCAACATCCTCATCAACTTCTTCCTCCACCTCTTCTTCCCTCAAAGCTATTTTAGCTCCTTTACCCTTCTTAATGGCTCCTCCAACTCTTCTTCTGCTCATTTATTTCTTTTTTTTATTTACTTTTAATCTGAGTATCTTAGACACAATATCCATGGTATTATTTTAATAACTCCCAATCTGATCAATTCTTTTTATCTCTAAGAATTCCCTCTCTTTATTTTATGTAATATTTCTTCACTCATCATAGAATTTCTCCAGCAACGAATTAAAAAATAAATCATTCTTTCCTTTTCTTCTTGTTTTCTTTGTTGCATTATCATTTCAAAAATACAAAAAAAATAGGCAATTTTATTTACATTTATTATTTTGGGCTGATATGTTATTTCAGCAATATGATGAGAGGAAATAGCTTTCTTCAAGCGAGTCAAAAGATACTCCTAGGTTATTGTATGGATTTAGAGTGATGACATACTGAACATCAGGTGAAGTATCAAACATCGCATGGTCGAGCTTGGAAACGATATTGTCGTGTTCAGGAAGAGTTGAGAACTCAAAGATTTAATCTTCAATGCAGAATCTCATTTCAAAACTGTCTCCAGGATTGACTTAGTTACAAAAGATGAAATAATAAAATTATCTATTTTTTACATGTGTGATTAAAAGTGAATTTGATGACAGATTTTTACAAGATTACTTTAAATGAAATTGCCTAAAAAAATAATACACCAATTTTTATGGATGCTATGTAAATGCTAGCAAAAAAGAACATTAAAAATGCAAATAAGTTTGATTTTATTGTTAGAATAATTATCGAATAATTTTATCTTTTTATTTATTTCCTAATCTTGCTCTTAAATATGATAAGAAACTATTCAAGTTTTTTTTTTCCTTCTTTTTATTTAGTTGTTTGAAATTCTTGTTCTTGTTATTTGTCCAAATTTGGTTTTTGTTAATGCGGCATTGTTTTTACCCCATACTTTTGGATATTTAGGGAATTTGATTGTATTGAATGTCTTAAGATTTGGGGGATCGAACTTTTCTTTGGGATGAACTTGCTGTTTCTAAGTTTAGCTTGCCTTCTATTTCTTTCACATTCATCTACATTAATTATGTTACACTAACTAATACTGTTGATCATGTGGCTTGATTTCTTTCCTTTATCCCATCATTGGCAATCTATTCTTATGTTTTTCATTTTTTATTTAACTTTTATAGGAGTTTTTTTGAGAGGATCTTCATCAATGATTTCATTTACCTTCAAACCAGAATAAGCATCTTCTACTATTAATAGTTTAGAATAGAGGTAAACCTCTTTTATTTTTTGAGTGATTTTATTTTCCCATCTGTATTTTTGTTTTGTTTATGTTCGGCTTTTAAGATTGCCGGCACTTTCTCAGGTTTTGAATAATGACCTGTCGTTTCAGGTGGTATCAGTTCACAATGTTTGTCAAGCAGTTCTAGTTGGCTTGGCATTTTATTATTAAAATTTATCAAGATGAGACATCTCAACACAACATCCATTTGAATAATTTTTTATTTGAGGGTTCTGAATTTCCAGTTTAATCTTTTGAAGTTGAGATAATGACTTCTTCTTCTCCATTGGTTGAATGTAAGAGTTTTTTCTCTCTTCTTCGAGATTTTCTTTGCGTTACTCTACTTGATTAGTCTTTAGCAGCTAGGAAAATTTTAATTAATCCTATTTAACTTTTATCTCTCCAATATTTTCTTTTCCTGAAATGTTGTTTACAGTATTCTTTTTATTTGAAAAAACTAAGAAATACTCAATGTGTAATGCATTTTTTATTTTGAGCAACTATGCTTTTTCAGCAATAAGATGAGAGGAAGAAGCTTTCTTCAAGAGAATTAAAAGATAATCCTAGGATATTGTAAATGGTGAGAGTGATGACGTATTGAACATCAGGTGATGTATCAAACATTGCATGGTCGAGCTTGGAAACTACATTGCCGTGTTCAGGAAGAGTTGAGAACTCGAGTATTTAATCCTCAATGCAGAATCTCATTTCAAAACTGTCTCCTGATTTAACAATGTCACCAAATAATTTACCTTGAAGTACTTTAGAGCAGTCTTGTTTAGGGCTAGAATTAGAGAATCTCTTGAAAAAGTATCCGCTATTTCCAGAATGCATGTATTATGTACTGGTTTAGTCTTTGCACATTAGTCCAACAAAGAAAAAGTTGCTAGAGGATGTAATAGTGAATTTGAGAGTGTATTTTTTGCTGGGATTAATTTCATAATCAAGATAGTATTATCCATAGGAAGAACCATTCATAGTTAGTATTGTTATGCAGTTTTATTTATTTAGACCAATCTTAGAAGCTTTTTATGCCTTGTGCTATCATCCTAACCCAACTTTTAGTTCGATTTCAGATAAGTCGATTTCTTTATCGCCAACAAAAGAGGAATTTATTGTGTGTCGATGTTCTTTGCTTTCTTCTTTGATAACCTTCACCTGGTCTCGAAAGAGCTTTGCCTTGTCTTGAATGCTGTTCCACTTGAAACCATTGTTATCAAACGATACCGCTCCCTTGATGTCTGTTAGTTGTTCTTGAATATTGGCGTAGGCTGGCTGGCTCAGTTTGCCTCTCTTCTTTGCAATAGGCTTAGTTTTGACAGGTTCCTTTGCTTTCTTAGTATCTTCAACATCCTCATCGACTTTCTCCTCCAGCTCTTCTTCCCTCAAAGCTATTTTAGCCCCTTTACCCTTCTTAATTTCTCCTCCAACTCTTCTTCTGCTCATTTATTTCTATTTTAATATTTTCTAAGTTTATTATCTTTTTAATCAGTGTATCTTATTAGACACAAAATCACTTGTATTATTTTAATATCTCTCGATCTGATCATTTCTTTTGTAGCTCTAAGAATTCGTTCTCCCTATTTTATTTTAAAAAAATCTTCTCTCATCATAACAATCCCAAAACCTTAAAGAAATTAACTTTATGAAACAGCTTTCCTCTTCTACTTTCTTTTTCTTGCTAAATTATCTTTACAATTTAAAAAATCTTTCTCATAGCAACCTGAATAAAAAAATGTCCATCCTTAAAAGTTAACAGAGAAAAATGATTTACATGTGTGAAATTTACCATGCCATAATAATTTCACAAGACTGAGAAATGTTTGAAAGTGGTTTTAAAGAATTTTTTTATTGAAAAATATGAAGAAAATACTCAACGTTTCATACATTTTTTATTTTGGACCGCTATCCTTTTTCAGCAATATGATGGGAGGAAGAAGCTTTCTTCAAGAGAGTCAAAAGATAATCCTAGGATATTGTAGGTGTTTAGAGTGATGACATACTGAACATCAGGTGAAGTATCAAACATTGCATGGTCGAGCTTGGAAACGACATTCTTATGTTCAGGAAGAGTTGAGAACTCGAGGATTTAATCTTCAATGCAGAATCTCATTTCAAAACTGTCTCCTGATCTCACAATGCCACCAAATAAGTTTCCTTGAAGTACTTTAGAGCAGTCTTATGTAGGGAAGGAGTTAGAGAACCTCTTGAAAAAGAGTCCACTTGTACCAGAATACATGTGTTATGCACTTATTTAGTCTTTACGCATAAGTCCAACAAAGAAGTAGTTGTTGCTAAAGGAAGTTAAAGTGAATTTGAGAGTGTATTTTTTGCTCAGATTGATTTCATAATCAAGATAGTATTGTACATAGTAGGAATCTTTCATAGTCTGTATTGTTATGCAGTTTTATTTATTTAAACCAATCTTAGCAGCTTTTTATGCTTTGTATTATTAGCTTAACCCTGTTTTTAGTTCTATTTCAGATAAGTCGATTTCTTTACCTCCAACAAAAGAGGTGTTTATTGTGTGTCGAAGGTCCTTGCTTTCTTCTTTAATAATCTTCACCTGGTCTCGTAAGAGCTTTGCCTTGTCTTGAATGCTGTTCCACTTGAAATCGTTATTGTCAAATAATACTGCTCCCTTGATGTCTGCTAGCTGTTCTTGAATGTTGGCGTAAGTTGGATCGCTCAGTGCCTTTGCTACACTTCCAGCGAGAGCACCTTCGACTTCCTCAGGAGACTTGTAAGTCGCGATCTCTTTTCTGAATGTCTCTTCGATTTCTCCAAGTTTACACTCGAACTCGGCAATCTTCGCGAAGGCTCCTT